>Ga0163149_10001247_pt1 | contig 32985 bp, 36 predicted proteins | sample OliLakLV19MP5G1_FD_148604 | JGI IMG/M metagenome (GOLD analysis project Ga0163149, IMG submission 148604) | Freshwater microbial mat bacterial communities from Lake Vanda, McMurdo Dry Valleys, Antarctica - Oligotrophic Lake LV.19.MP5.G1 | ecosystem: Environmental > Aquatic > Freshwater > Lake >... | reverse complement strand
GCCATTCCCTTGACCCACCCCTTTCGCAAAGTATCTACTACGGAATCTCCTCTGCCCCTCCGCCGAAGGGGACGAAAAGGCTTATAATTTGAAAAGCTTATAACAACCTTGCCGGAATAATAGATATCGGTTGCCGCTTTGCCTAACTAACCCCTCTCGCAAAGTATCTACTACGAAATTTCCTCTGCCCCTCCATGGAGGGGACGAAAAGGCTTATAATTTGAAAAGCTTAAAACAACCTTGCCGGAATAATAGATATCGGTTGCCATTCCCCTGACCCACCCTTTTCGCAAAGTACCTATTGCGAAATCTCCTCTGCCCCTCCATGGAGGGGACGAAAAGGCTGATAATTTGAAAAGCTTAAAACAACCTTGCCGGAATAATAGATATCGGTTGCCATTCCCCTGACCCACACTTTTCGCAAAGTACCTATTGCGAAATCTCCTCTGCCCCTCCATGGAGGGGACGAAAAGGCTGATAATTTAAAAAGCTTAATACAATCTTCCCGGCATAATAGATATCGGATGCTGCTTTCTTTGACCCACCCCTCCAAAGTATCTAATGAAAAATCTCGACTGCCCTTCCACCGGAGGGGACGAAAAGTCTTCGAATACCATTTACATTAAAACGACCCTGTCGCCCTAAGCAGTTTACCATGATTAAATCGAAGGGAACTTTGCTTTATAAGTATATTATTAAAATCAACGTGGTATCAGCTATATTCTCTTTCTCTCTTATATTTCTCCGGGCGACAAAAAATACGCTCCGCACAGAAAAGGAGCTAAAAGAGTAATACAAATTATACCATCCTTTTAACTATTTAAAAACGCTGTCGCCCTCCTTTTCCAGATTATTACGGGGAGCTGGTCGAGGGTGTAATATTAAAGTCTAAGCCGTATAATTTGAAATGCACTCGTTGCATGTTGCCTGACAACGGACAAGGACAAAAAAAATCCTCTCCCTGTTACGGAAGAGGATATAATTCATTTAGAAAAGATCTTATTCACCAGTTACCTGGAAAGTGATCGGCTGCTTGCGATAAGCTTTTACAGCACGGCCATTCTGTACGGCAGGTGTCCAGTTCGGGCCTTTTTTAATTACCCGTACGGCTTCTCCTTCCATTCCGTAACCGTGATTGGTCATCGCTTTTACATCACTGATGTTGCCTTCTTTGTCCACTACAAACTGAACAACAGTAGTGTAGGTACCTTCTGGTGCACCTGCGTCGGTAGCAACCTGGGCATTACAGTTTCTTTCAAGGTACTGGCGCCATTTGGCATCACCACCCGGAAATTTTGCTTCGATCTCTACTTTGTCAAATATCTTGTTCTCGTCGTCTACTTTCTTTTCTTCCACGATCTGTTTTCCTTCATCGATCACAATAGGTGTGGCGATATTATCATCTTTAATACCTTCCTGGTTCACCACATCAATTTTCGCATCTTTTAATTCTTCCTGTGGTGGTGGTGGTTTCTCCACTTCCTCATCCTTCTTGATCACGGGAGGAGTAAACTGTTTCATTTCTACTTTGGGCGGTTCCACTTTTGGCGGAGGGGGCGGAGGAGGAATGATTTTCTTTTCTTCCTGCTTGACCTCTGTTAAAGTAACTTCCTGCATTTTAACTTTCTTATTGGAGTTTCCTTTCAGATTACTGGCCAATAAGGAGCCGCCTATTGCCAGTACAGCAACAGAGGCAGTAATAATAAGGGCGCGGGTAATACGGCGGTTATAAGTTTTTCTTAATTCATAAGCCCCGTACTCTTTGTTCCTGTTTTCGAAGACCAGGTCCAGAATGTCGGCTGATAAAATTTTGTTGGCTTCCATACTTAGCGTTTTTAATTAGATGCAATCAGAAGATTATTTCATAAATATCAACCGGTTATTTTATTCCGGCTGAAGCCTCGGTTGCTTTAATGAGGTCCACTTCTTCTTTAAGAATCTTCACCATCGCATAGGTTCTTACCTGGTTGATGGTCATTTCATCCAATATATCTACGGTGTTTTTATACGTAGCTTGATCATCTGGTTTAATAATTACGATAAAGTCACGATCCAAACAGGCTTTTTCCCAGTCAGGATCTCCTTTTCCACCCTGTGAAATGGGTTTCTTGGCCGTTTCCTGTGTTTTCGGACAGGTTTCATCATGCACGTGACGACTCATCACGTCTTTTCTTTTGTTAATGATCACATCGCGGATACCCTTGAAGGTGGTCTGCTTGAAATTATTTCCTCCTGCATCAACTACCAGTTTGCCTTCATAATAATATACCTGGTCGCCTTTACCAAGCATGATGGATAAAACACCTGATTCTTTCGCCTCTGTCTGGTCCTTTGGATCTTTAATATCCTTGGGCATATTGAGGTCAAGTGTAGTGGGTGTTGTCATCGTGGCAGTAAAAACGAAAAATGTGATGAGCAGGAAACCCAGATCCACCATGGGCGTCATATCCACACGGGTAGAAAGCTTTTTAGCTTTTTTCACCCCGGGTCCTTTTTTGTGGCCATTATCGTCACCGCCCTCTATACTTGACATATTAATTAGGTTTTAAAATTTGATAATTTTTATTTCCCCGCCCTTTCATTATACTTCTGCAATTCAGAATTAGAAGGTACATCATCCAGTGCCGTAACGAGATTGTATTTAAACTCTTCATTGCGTTTCAATGCACTAACAATGGCTTCGAAAGTCGGGTATTTCGACTTGGCATCCCCCTTGATCAGGTAGTTCAGCTTTTCCCCAGCAAAGGCTTTTTTGGCGGCAGCTATCCACCAAAACAACTGGTTATTCGCTGAATCCAATACCGGTATGCCCGGTACTTTAAGTACTTCCTGCTCTTTAGGAGTTAAAGACAATAACTGCTTTAAATTTCCAAAATCTACTCCGACCGCAAATGTCTGCCGGTAATTGGCCATCTCCATAGTGGAAAGGCCAAGCGTCTGACTGCTGTTAATATCCTGTATAATTAGATCAAACTTTGACTTATCCTTCTCTGATAAAACACTGAAAAAGACCCGGTTGGAAGAATCTACAATAATCATTACTGCATTATTATCCGGCAGCTTTTGCGACAAAACAGAGCCCGGCGTGGTGATTTCCACCGGCTCCGGGGGCTTAAACTTGGTTGCCATGATAAAAAAGGAGAGGATCAGGAACGCTATGTCCACAAAGGGGGTCATATCGGTATCCGTACTCTTCTTTGGTAACTTAACACTTGGCATATTGACAATAATTTAGAATTGAGATGAATAGGTTTCAAATTTCCATACAATAAACCCTGTTTTAACAGGTTTTATTTGTACAGGGAAGCAAAACTTTGCGTCAGGGTAAAACCTGATTCATCAATGCCATAAGTTATTGAGTCAATCTTTGTTGTAAAAATATTGTACATGATCAGGGCAATAGCAGAAGTACCGATACCAAGGGCTGTATTATACAGGGCCTCAGAGATACCTACCGCCAGCTCACCGGCTGCACCCGCACCACCTTCAGCACCAAGGGCAGAGAATGACCGGATCATACCGATTACCGTTCCCAACAGGGCTACCAGGGTACCCACTGATGTAATGGTAGAAAGGAATACCAGGTTCTTCTGCAGCATCGGTAATTCCAGGGCTGTAGCTTCTTCCACTTCTTTTTGAATAGAAATTACTTTTTGATCGGTACCCATACCGCCTTCATTGATCATTTCTTTATACCGGCGGAGACCTGCTTTCATCACGTTTCCAACAGAACCTCTTTGCTTATCGCACTCAGACAATGCTGCATCTACATTGCGGTTAGCCAGGTGATACTGTACTTTGCGGATAAAATCAGAAATAGAACCATTACCCAATGCTTTACGGATTGTGAGATACCTTTCAATAGAGAAAACGATTACCATCAGCAACATACCGATCAACAGCGGTACGATGATACCTCCCTCATAAATACGGTGCATGGCATCTTTTGGTCCTTTATGATGCGGCCAGAACCCACCACTTTTATCAGGATTTTCAAACCCATCAGCACTTCCAAGAATAAAACGCCAGATAGCATATCCTGCAATAACGCAAACGACAGGTGCGATCCAGGAAATAGCATTGCTGCTTTTTTTCGGTTGAACCGATGTAGCCTTAACTGTTGCAGTTGGTTTAGTCTCTGCCATGATCTTAAATTTTTTAGTGTTTTTAAATGATAAATTCGAGCCTTATTTTTCAGAGCTACAATGCTAAGAAAAAAGTTTAGTAAAAAAGCCCCTACCGTCCTTTTTTTAAGGTAGGGGCTTCAAGTTAAGGATTTTTTGATACTGAGCAAGTCCCTGAAAAATAATTTGATAAGAAAATCACCTGGGGGCAATTATAAAAAAAATTGTTACCAGCCTCTCTTATTCGTATCGTAATGCCTCGATAGGGTTCAATTTCCCCGCCTTTATTGCCGGGTATAAGCCAGCCAGCAATCCTACAATCGTACAAATAATGATGCCATAAATTACCCAGTTCCAGGGAACCACAAAACCAGTGTTTAATACCGATGAAAAAAGATTCCCGACCATTATACCCAGCACAATCCCGAATAAGGCACCCAATACACTGATAATAATCGCTTCCAGCAGGAATTGCCGGCTCACCATGGAGCTCTTGCCACCAATAGCTTTTACCAGCCCTACTTCCCGGGTTCGTTCGGATACCGATACCAACATAATATTCATCAGCCCGATGGCAGCCCCGATCAACGTGATGAGCCCTATTACTGTGGCAGACACAGTTAGGAACCGCAAACTGTTTATCGCCTTCTCAGCAATACTATCACTCCGGTCCAGTACAAAATTGTTTTCTTCCGTTGTATGAAGTTTACGAATACTCCGGAAGACGCCCTCCGCTTCTCCCATAGCAGCCTGCACTTTTTGGAGATCGGGTGTCATGATACCAATGACATATGAATACCCCATTGGAAAATTCCTGGCCACATTCGGGTAACTGGTGATAATGACATTGTCGCGGCTGAACCCGAAACTGGAACCGCGGCTCTTCATGACCGCCAATACCCGGTAAGGAATATTATTAATTCGCACTACAGCATTTACCGCCCTTTCTACTCCTTCCTTAAATAAGCGATTCGCAACATCGTATCCCAATAAACAGATATTGCTGCCGGATTGCAGGTCCTGCCGGCTGAGATTTCGGCCATGGGCCACCGTAAAACCGTTCAGCAATAAATAATTTTCATCCCCTCCAAAAAGGTAGATATTGGGATTAGTCTTACGGTTATTGAAGGCTGCCATATTGTTTCTTCCACCAAATATGGAAATACTCTTGATAGCCGGGAAAGCGAACCTTTCTGCAAATAATTCAGCTTCATCGCTGGTGATTATTTTACCGAGGCTTGATGTCTTTTCTTTCTTATCCGTTTTTTTAGACACCTTAATGTCATTATTATTTCCGCCACCAAAACGGATATTGCGTTCCTTATACCGGACCGTGAAGGCATTGGCGCCCATGGTAGAAAAGCTTTCGGTAAATTTCTGATTCATGGCTTTGATGGCGGTAATGATTCCAATCAGGGCCATGATGCCAAAGGCAATAATAGCCACAGTAAGAGCCGTGCGCAGTTTATTACTGCGAACCGTGCGAAAGGCCAGTCTGAATACATCACTAAAATTCATGGCTACATTGAATGATACCAGCCGTCGGCTAATGGTCGTGGCATGGATAACCCGTTTACGAAGTTAACAAGAAGAAACCCAAGTTGAGGATCAGAAATAGTACCAGGTCAGCAACAGGTTGGGGAAGATACCGAGTAACAGGACCAGTGCCGCCAATACGATCAGTGTCCATTTGAATGCCGGTGTTACTGTTTCAATGGATGGCCCATCACCCTCTTTGAAGTACATGGCTTGTATGACCCTGAAATAATAATAAACACTGACCGCTGCCATCAGGACAGCAAAAATAACCAGCCACAGATGCTCACCTGTTCCCATTACGGCTTTAAGCATATAGAACTTGGAAAGAAATCCCGCCGTAAGCGGTATCCCGGCCAATGATAGAAGAAAGATCGTTGTCGTAGCTGCCAGCACAGGTTGTTGTTTGGCAAAACCATTGAATCCTTCAAATGTATAGTCCTTCATTTTTATCAGCACGGCGAAAATGCCGATTGTAGCCAAACTATAAGCGGCCGTATATAGCAGCAACCCTTCCTTAGCTTCCGCATTCATGGCATATAAGGACAGCATCATAAAGCCTGCCTGGGCAATACTGGAATAAGCCAGCATCCGTTTTACACTTTGCTGAAAAACAGCAGTGATATTACCAATGAGAAGCGTGGCGACTGTCAGGATACCAATAAATAATTGCCATTGCGACTGCCGGAATCCAAAAGCATCATCAAATAACCGGATGAACGCAATGAACACAGCTGCTTTCACGATCGTGGCCATAAAAGAAGTAAATACAGTAGGTGCTCCGTCATACACATCCGGCGTCCAAAAATGAAAGGGTGCCACAGAGGCTTTGAAAGCCATAGAGAAAAGTAATAACAACATACCCGCCATCAGGAGGGCCGAAGGTTTTGCTTCTGTAAACGCCCCGATGGTAACCGTATTAAAAGTTCCCATGGCCCCATAGATGAGTGCGATACCCATCAGCATAAGACCGGTGGAAAAAGTTCCCAACAGGAAATATTTTAAGGAAGCCTCATTACTCTTCAGGTTGCGCTTATCACTGCCGGTTAATATATAAAGCGGGATAGAAATGATCTCGATACCCAGGAAGAGGATCAGTAATGATTTAAAAGAAGAAGTAAGGGTGATTCCACAGAGAATAAAAAAGATAAGGGCAAAATACTCTGCATAGTTGTTACCCACTTTTTCCATATCCCTGGCCGAGAGCAACAGGTACAATAAGGTGGAAGCAAAAGCAATACTATTGAAGAGCAGGGAGAAACTGTCAAAGACGATCATTCCCCTGGTATCGATCGTAAAGAACACTGTACCGCACATTTCCAGGATATTCACCAGCAATAACAAGCCCAGCCCTGCAATAGCCACATTCCGGATAGCTGCTTTGGATGTCAGCAGTATTCCGCTGAACATCATAATAACTCCCAGGATAGCCGATAATAATAATGCGTTCATATTGATTCCTTCTTATTGCCTTTTCAATAGTTCAAAAAGGGCTCCGAATTTTTTATAGACTAATTCTGATGCAGCAGCAGTTTCATTCAGCAAACACTGCGGGTAAATACCGAGACAGAAAATAATGATAACAATAATACCTAAGGCCAGTTTTTCATTCCAGTGTATATCCTTTGCCGAATCAGTCAGCTCATTCGTGTTGCCATAAAAGACTTTCCGGATCATATTCAGCGTATAAACAGCTCCTAAAATGATACCCATTCCGGCCAGCACAACGAACCAGATATTATACTGTGTCTGTGAACTGAAGATACCATTGAACATGAGGAACTCGCCGGGGAAAGCATTGGTCAGGGGCAGGGCGATATTGGCCAGAGCAACGATCACTAATAATATAGCCAGGGCCGGGGCTTTTTGTGCCAAACCACCTAACTCAGATATTTTTCTTGTTTTAAATTGTCTTTCGATCAACTCTACCACAATCCACAACCCGATAATATTGATACCATGGTTGAACATTTGTATCATCAAACCCTGGAAGCCGCTTATGTTCTGGGCAAAAGCGGCCGCACACATTAAGCCGATATGCGCAATAGAGGAATAAGCGGTCAATCGTTTCAGGTCATCCTGCCTGATGGCGATCAGCGAAGCATAAATAACACCGATCAATGCAGCCGTAGTAATAAAATCGGCCCATTGGAAAGACGCGAGTGTAACCACTGGGAACAACCAGCGTAACAATCCGAATACCCCCATTTTTACCATTACCCCACTTAATATCATCGTAGTAGCTGTCGGTGCCTGTTCATAAGTGTCCGGTTGCCAGGTATGCAATGGGAACAAGGGCATTTTGATAGCAAAAGCTAAAAAGATCAACCAGAATACCACCGTTTGTTCTTTGCCAGACATCGTTGCCTGGTAAAAAGATTCCATGGCAAAAGAATGATCAGGGGTTTTTGCCTGCACATACAAAAGCCCGATCAGCATTAACAGGGAACCGATAAAAGTATAAATGAAGAATTTGAATGTAACAGCAATCCTTTTTTCGCCGCCCCATTGCGAGCAAAGAAAATACATGGGTATCAGGGCCAGTTCCCAGAAAAAATAAAACAACAACGCATCCGTAGCGAGGAATACGCCCATCATACCAGCTTGTGCCAGCAGCATCAGGCCAAAAAAGTTATTTGCTTTTTTATACGAACTATTCCAGGTAGCGAGGATGACCAGCGGGTAGGCAAGGGCATTTAATAAACAAAGCAATTTTCCCATGCCGTCCAGCTTCACAGAAAAACTGCTGCCCAAAGATTGCAGCCATTCTGCGTGGAATGACAAAGCTGCATTGCTTTCTCCCAACGTGTACGCATACAAGCTGAACAACAATGTTCCCACAGATGCAGCAAGTGCCCACACACGGGTTTGCTTTCCTTCCTGTAAAAGAAAAGAAGCCAGCCCGGCAATTAATGGAACCAATATCAATAAAACTGCAATCATATTATTTTCTCAAAAAGAATTGAACGACAAAAATCAATACTATGCTAACCACCATCAGCAGCACATAATTACCTACCTGCCCGCTTTGGAGCAGTCGTAACTGGCGACCACTATAATTGACGAACCTGCCTACTCCGTTGACCAGGTCATCAATAACAGATTTTTCAATCACTGTTTTCAAAAATCCACCAACCCTGTTCAGCGGGTTCACAATTATTTTATCATAGAATTCATCCACATACCATTTATTTTCCAAAACCTTACCCAACCCGGATGCTTCACTTCGCTGGTAATTTTTGAATTTGGTCCAGGCAAAAAAGATCATAGCCAGCACAAGACCTGTTGACAGTCCCATCAGCATATATTCAGTAGAAGCAGAAACGTGATGCCCCTCCTGTACGGCAATCACCGGTGATAAAAATGCGCCAAGCTTATCACCACCGTGCATAAACAACTCAGGTATTCCTACAAAACCACCGATGATAGAAAGTACAGCCAGGATGATCAACGGAATGGTCATAGCAGCCGGGCTTTCATGCAGGTGGTGCTCCTGTTCATGTGTACCCCTGAACTTACCCGTGAAAGTGATGAACAGCAACCTGAACATATAAAATGCCGTCAACAGGGCAGTAAATAATGCTATACCATATAGTACCGGGCTTTTTTCAAATGCACTCAATAGAATGGCATCTTTTGAAAAGAAGCCGCTGAAGGGTGGGATACCGGCGATGGCCACACAACCAATTACAAATGTCCAGAAGGTGATCTTTAGTTTCTTACTCAATCCACCCATATTACGGATATCCTGTTCTCCTCCCATAGCATGTATTACACTACCACTACCGAGGAACATCAGGGCCTTGAAGAAGGCATGAGTCATTACATGGAATACCGCCGCCGTATAAGCTCCGCAACCCAAGGCTAAAAACATAAACCCTAACTGGCTTACCGTAGAATAAGCCAATACTTTTTTAATATCGTTTTGCCTGAGGGCGATTGTCGCCGCCAATAAAGCAGTCGCCAGGCCAACATAGGCCACAATATCCATCGTAATATGCGACAGGGAATAGAGCATATTGCTCCGGGCGATCATATAGATGCCTGCTGTTACCATCGTAGCCGCATGGATCAGCGCTGATACCGGTGTGGGACCTGCCATCGCATCGGGCAGCCATGTATACAGAGGAATCTGTGCACTTTTACCAGTAGCGCCTACAAATAATAAGAGTGTAATAACTGTAACGTCAGTAGTAGTCAGTTTGGCCAGGTTCGCAGCCGTAAAGACTTCGCTGTAAGAAACTGAACCCAGTTTGGCGATCAGCCAGAAGATGGCGATCAGGAAAGCCAGGTCACCGATGCGGTTCATGATAAAGGCCTTGTTAGCGGCCTTATTATATTCCTGTTTTTTAAACCAGTACCCGATCAATAAGTAGGAACAAAGCCCCACTCCTTCCCAGCCGATGAACATGATCACAAAATTGGCACCGAGCACCAGCATCAGCATTGAGAAAACAAAAAGATTCAGGTAAGCGAAATATCTTCCATAATCCCCGCTGTTTTCTTCTTTCATATATGCCGTCGAGTAGACATGGATAAGAAAGCCGACACCGGTAATGATCAACAGAAAAAGGGAAGAAAGCTGGTCTATCTGGAATTCAAAAGGAATTTTCAGTGACCCTACATGAATGAAATCAAAATATTTTATTACCTGCCCGCCCGTTTCCCTTACCTCCATAAAAGCAACAATACTAAACACAAAAGCTGCGAGTATTTGTGTGCAGGCATTCAATGCAATAAACCGCTTACCGAAGAGTTTCCTTCCGAGGCCATTGACAAGAAACCCTGCTAATGGAAAAAGAATTATTAATAGTAATACAATCTTCATTATATATCAACTGCCTGTTTAATGTTTCAATCTGTTTAAAAAGTTCACATCCACCGAATGAATATTCCTGTACATCATCACGATAATGGCCAATCCCACACTTACTTCCGCAGCTGCCACCACCATGATAAAAAATACAAACAGCTGTCCGTCTGTTCCGGCTACTGTTGCGGCATCATTCTTTAACGCCTCCAGGTGATGCATTTTGGAAAAAGCCACCAATAATAAGTTCACCGCATTCAACATCAATTCTATACACATAAAAATGATGATCGCATTACGGCGGGTCAATACACCTACAATGCCAATAGCAAATAAGGCGATAGACAGGAATATGTAATAATTTATCGGCATAAATACAGTTTCGAGTTCCGAGTTCCGAGTTCCGAGCCGGAGTACTTAACTCGTAACTCATAACTCTAAGCTCGCAACTTCTCTTATTCTTTTTTCCCAATAACCACCGCTCCCACCATGGCACTCAAAAATAACACACTGCTTATTTCGAAAGGAACCACATAGGTGGTAAATAATTCTTTTCCCAGGTTTTTGATCAGCCCGATCCCTCCAGCATTGACCAGGGCCAGTTTGTCTTTCATATCGACATCTTTTAGAGCCGCAACCAGCACCAGCAATAAACATCCCCCTGCTATGGCGCCAGCCATTTTTAGCCAGCGGTTCTTTTGTGGTTCTGACTCTTTGTTGAGGTTCATCAGCATGATCACAAAAAGGAACAATACCATGATTGCACCGGCATATACAATGACATTTACAATGGCCAGAAACTGCGCATTCAATAAAATATAATGACCGGAAATGGAAAAGAAGGTGACAATTAGCCAAAGTACACTGTACACGGGATTCTTACTGGTAATCACCATCAAGGCACTGAACAATGCCACAACTGAAAGGAACCAAAATAATATTTCTGTGATACTCATTTCTCTTAAGCTATTGCCGTTCTTAGTTGGTGTTTGGTTTTTCTCCCAATGCTTTCTGATACGCCTCTGGCTGTTCGACCGGGTGCGGTATCAGCAAATCTTCTTTTTTATAGATAAATCCTTTTCGTCCATAATTCGCCGGGGCGAAGGTCTGCGACAGGTAGATCGCATCTTTCGGGCAGGCTTCCTCACACAAACCACAAAAAATACAGCGCAGCATATTGATCTCGAATTTCGCTGCATATTTTTCTTCGCGGTATAAATGCTCTTCGCCCGGAAGCCGTTCTGCTCCTTCCATGGTGATCGCTTCAGCCGGGCAGGCCACGGCACATAAACCACAAGCTGTACAGTTCTCTCTACCTTCTGCATCCCGGTTCAGTACCTGCAAGCCCCGGAATACCTTGGAAAATGTTCTTGTTTGCTCCGGGTAATTGATTGTCGCCTTCTTTTTAAAAAGGTGACTGATGGTAATAGCCATACCCTTGGCGATATTCCAGAGATAAATACTCTCCAGGAATGTCATCGGCTTGCGGTCTACTTCTTTGGCTCTTTGTGTTAACATACTTTATAAAAGTTCGCAAATATATTACTTATGTTTCCAATAGTACTGCTGCTATCAACTTCGTTGCGTCGCACCCTAAAGCTATCTGGTCTTCATTGTTCGGTAGGCTACTCAGCTTTTTGTTTCTCGCAAAGATGCAAAGTTTAGCAAAGTCGCAAAGACCTTAATACTCCTTTGCGTTCTTCTTAGCGTCTTTGCGTGAAATCACTATTTCTTCAACAGCAACAACACCGCGGCAGTAATGATCATATTCACCAACGCCAGTGGTATTAGCTTCTTCCAGCCCAGGTTCATCAACTGATCGTACCGGAAACGGGGAATCGTCCACCGGATCCACAAGAATAAAAACAGCATAAAAGAGATCTTTGCCATGATGACAGCAAAACTGATGGCCGTCATCCAGAAAGAATTCAATCCCCAGGTTGGTTCATTCACAAAAGGAATATCGTACCCACCAAAGTATAATGTTACCATGATGGCACTGCTGATAAACATATTGATATACTCCGCAAAAAGGTAAAAACCCAGTTTCATCGAAGAGTATTCCTGGTGATAACCAAAGTTCAGCTCATTCTCTGCTTCCGGCAGGTCAAAGGGGGTACGATTACACTCGGCCAATGCGCAAACAAAAAATATAAGAAAGCCCAATGGTTGATAAATAATATGCCAGCCGTTCTGTACCTGGTTGGCCACGATCTCGCTCATCTTTAAGGAGCCGGTCATAAACAAAACGGCTATCAGTGCGAGACCCATCGGTAACTCATAAGATACCATCTGGGAAGCACCGCGGATAGCAGCCATCAGTGAAAACTTATTATTAGAGGCCCAGCCCCCGATCATGATTCCATAAACCCCCACACTTACAATACTAAACACCAATAAAATACCCATGTCCACATCGGCCACCTGCATCGGGATCACATTACCGCCCTTTGTAACAAAAGGAGCGGCCCAGGGAATAACGGTGCTGGTAATTAATGCGGTTATCATCGCGAGCGCCGGGCCAAGAATGAATAAGAACTTGTTAGACGCTAACGGAATGATCTCTTCTTTGAAAAATAATTTACCCCCATCTGCCAATGGCTGAAAAATACCAAAAGGACCTGCACGGTTTGGTCCGCGACGATCCTGTAGCCAGGCTGCCACTTTCCTTTCTGCATACGTGGTGTACATAGCAATAAAGAAGGACAGGCCAACAATGCCGCCGATCAGCAATGCTTTTTCTAAAATCAACCACAAGTCTATAGTCAATAAATACATAGCTAAAATCTATCTTCAATTATTTGTAAAACCTGTTTCTTCAATAGTGGCAGATGTTCTTTTGCCACTTCCCAAATCAAATCGAACTTGATACCAAAATATTCATGTACAACAATATTTCTCATCCCTTTAATTGCCGGCCAATCAATTTCAGGATATGCCTCTTTCAGTTCCTGTGAAATATAGACTGAAGCCTCACCAATTATTTCAATCCATTTTACAACTGCAATTCTTACAACATGGTTTTCAATAAATTAATCATTACTTAAATCCTTCACGGCTGTTTCTATTTCTTCAATAGATTCAAGCATGTGTCATAATCTGGCATTATCTCCTAATTTATCTTTCATAAATCAGGGTTTTATCCCTATCAATATACGATTTGATAAATTTATTTTCCCATCCATGACTTACCACATCTACTTTTTTATGTAACAGTTCAGCTAATTCTTCATGCTAAAGAAAATATCTCATTCCAACTTTTGCCCCTTTTTCAATATCAATCAGTACATCCACATCGCTATTTTCATCAGCATCTCCTCTCTCATAAGAACCAAACAGCCAAACCTTCCTTACAGGCTTTCCTGCAAAATAAGTTTCAACGGCACTTTTTATCTGGTCTTTTGTAAGAATCATTATTCGGCTTTCTTTTCAAACGTTTTACTTGTTGCAGGTCCGGGCAATGCACTGATATCAACACTATTCACATCACTGATACTATGAATATCCATCAGTAATTTCGGATCACGGCCACCCATTACTTCGGCAATCGTTTCCTTAGGCATCACTAATGCCTGGTACTTATTTTGTGCTATAACCGAATGCCGGTTAATATTGGTCGGGCCTTCGATTACCCAATCATTTGAATGCTTCTTATCAAAGCGGCAGGTATTACAAATCCAACCGGGCTTGCCGTCGAAACTCTGCACTTCTCCCCACTCATCCTTTCTTCCTGTTACTCTCAATACTTCATCACCACGGTTCCACAATGTTACTTTACCACAGCATTTGTCACAGTCACGGTGTGCATCTACCGGTTTGGTAAACCATACCCGGTTTTTAAAACGGAATGTTTTATCGGTTAATGCTCCCACGGGGCAAACATCGATCATATTTCCGCTAAAATCATTATCAATTGCTTTGGAGATATACGTAGATATCTCTGCATGGTCGCCCCTGTCCAATATACCATGCACCCTGTTATCTGTTAATTGGTCCGCTACGTAAGTACACCGATAACAAAGGATACACCTTGTCATGTGTAACTGTATATACGGCCCTATATCCTCTTTATCGAATGTTCTTCTTTTGAATTCGTACCGGGTGCCTTCTTTCCCATGTTCATAACCCAGGTCTTGTAAGTGGCATTCACCAGCCTGGTCACAAATAGGGCAATCCAGTGGATGATTCAGTAAAAGAAACTCCACCACACCCGCCCTTGCATCCTGTACTCTTTCGCTGGTAATATTTTTTACGATCATGCCATCCATAACGTTAGTCCGGCAGGAGGCAACCAGTTTCGGCATCGGTCTAGGGTCAGCTGCGGAGCCAGCCGCTACTTCCACTAAACAGGTACGACATTTACCGCCGCTGCCTTTTAGTTTACTATAAAAACACATGGCAGGGGGCGTTACATCAACACCGATCTGCCTTGCAGCTGTTAATATAGAGGTGCCCGGAGCCACTTCGACAGTTATATTGTCGATCGTGACCCGATAACTATCGGGTTTAAAATTTGCAGGTGTTTCTTTTTTAATTTCTTCAGCCATAAAATTTCTCGCAAAGACGCCAAGATTTTATACCCAAGACGCTAAGCTTATAAATTGTTTACAATTCTGTGTACTCCACTTTTGATTAAGGAACATTAAAATTTATTAATAACCCTAATTTCAAATTTGTCAGCTTTAAATAAGTCAGTAATTGTTTATAATGAACCTCTGTTAACATCTCTACAGATTTAAACTCAATAATCAGTTTATTTCCCACAATAACATCAGGAACAAATCCAATACCCATATCAACTCCTTCGTGAATGACCTTAATTCCCTGCTGTCTCTTTATTTCAATTCCTGTCTTACTCCATTCATAACAAAAAATCCCTTCATATACGCTTTCAAACAATCCCGGACCATACTGACTATGCATCTTAAAACAAATATCAACCACAATTTTTGTTATCTCATTTTCTGTCATCGGTTGCGTCTTTGCGTCTCTCTTCTTTGCCGTCTTTGCGTGAAATCTTATGCCGGAATATGTTTCGGGTCCGCATAATGCATCAATCCATAATTCCTTCTTTGCGCATCTTCCGCATTAGTAATATGCCATTCAAATTCATCCCTGAAATGCCTTATCGCTGCTGCTACCGGCCATGCCGCTGCATCACCCAACGGGCAGATCGTATTGCCTTCAATCTTCCGTTGAATATCCCACAACAAATCAATATCACTCATCTTTCCTTTTCCGTTCTCAATATTCAATAATATTTTTTCCATCCAGCCAGTTCCTTCCCGGCAAGGAGAACATTGCCCACAACTTTCATGACGATAAAATCTTGCCAGTGTATACGTATGACGAACCACACACTGTGTATCATCCAACACAATAAAACCACCGGAGCCCATCATTGAACCCGACGCAAACCCTCCATCAGCAAGGCTTTCGTAGGTCATCATTCTTTTTTCTCCTTTAGCTGTCGTCAATAACAAGTTAGCCGGTAAGATGGGAACAGATGAACCACCCGGAATACAGGCTTTCAACTTTCTTCCATTGGCAATACCGCCACAATATTCATCGCTGTAAATAAATTCCTCTACCGAAATCGTCATATCGATTTCATACACCCCTTGTTTTTTAATATTGCCGCAGGCAGAAATCAATTTTGTACCGGTTGATTTACCAATACCGATTTTTGCATACTCTTCTCCACCATCATTGATGATAGGAACAACAGCAGCAATCGTTTCAACATTGTTAACTACTGTAGGACAATCCCACAAACCTTTTACCGCAGGGAATGGTGGCTTAATTCTTGGATTACCTCTTTTCCCTTCTAATGATTCAAGCAATGCTGTTTCCTCACCACAGATATAAGCGCCGGCACCCCGTTGTATATAAATCTCACAATCAAAGCCACTGCCTAAAATATTTTTACCAAGAAAGCCATTATTTTTTGCTTCCTGTATTGCTTGTTCAAGAATATCAACTATCCATGAGTACTCGCCACGGATATAAATATATGCCCTGCTGGAACCTAACGCAAAAGAGGATGTGATCATTCCTTCGATCAGCAAATGCGGAATAAACTCCATTAAGTATCTATCCTTGAATGTGCCGGGTTCAGATTCATCTGCATTGACTACCAGGTACCGGGGTACTCCTTCGGGTTTGGCGAGGAAGCTCCATTTCATACCTGTAGGAAATCCTGCTCCACCACGGCCTCTCAATCCGCTTTTCTTTACTTCTTCTGTCACTGCATCAGGACTCATTGTTTTCAATGCCTTCTCCACACTCCGATAACCACCTTCACGGCGGTACACATCATAGAGCCTGATGTTTTCAATGTGAGCTTTGTCTAATAATAATTTTCTTCCCATAGTACTTGCGAGGTGAAGCCGAAGCCTGTCCGACCATAGTCGTTCAGGCGGGCAATCTCCTCTGAATATTTTTATGCCTGCCTGCCGAAGCAAAGCGAAAGCATGGTTACCAGCTTTAGTTCCCTGAGCATCGTCTGTTGTGTCACTCACTTCACCGTTCTGTATTTCTACTGAGCTTGTCGAAGTGTCAACAACCCACCCCGATTCTCTAAAGCCAAATTTTTCCTCAATCCGCCCCGCCCGGGCGGGGATGTCTCCTAAAGGTCTATCCTCTCACCGCCTGTCTAGCAAACAACAACCACCTTTTTCCTTTCTTCACCCACACTTCCAGCACTTTTAAATGATAGACAACCGTATTTCCTCCATTCATTGAAACTTCGTAATCACCAACAAACCTTGCATGTGCCACATTTTCATTTATCGTTACCTGCAGGCTGTCTTCTTTTATACTTTTATAACTGGTGTAACCTGTTTCCAGGTTCTTAATCATTTCTGCTTTTGTTTCCACCCAGCCGTTGCTATGTCCGTAACTCAGCGCTTTGTCAGTTTGCTGATTAATAGAAACCGTATTCTTCTTTACCAGCGCCTGGTGAAATTCTTTCAGTGTTGCTGTAAGTTTCTCTTTATCAGGTTGTCCGTTGGCAAAAACAACATTCAGTAAAAGAACTATGACTACTAACTTTTTCACCGCTTAGTTTTTAGCTGCTGCATTATTCCTGCACCCTGCAATTATCGCATCCACTTTTTCATTGGTCAGATGTTCTCGATAGTTTTTTCCCATCTGCATCATCGGGGCATAGCCACAAGCACCAAGACACTCAACTGTTTTCAATGTAAACAAACCATCTCCAGAAGTTTCTCCGGGTTTTATTGCCAGTTTATCGTATATGTATCTAATTATATCATCACTACCGTTCAGCATACAAGGTCCGGTTTGGCATACTTCAAACATGTACTTACCCACTGGTTTCAAATTGTACATACTGTAAAAAGTCGCTACTTCATATACTTCAATCGGTTCCAGTTGCAGTAAGGTCGCCACATAATCCATTGTTTCGGTACTCAGCCAGCCGCCAAATTCCTGCTGAGCCAAATGGAGAACAGGGATCACCGCACTCTTCTGTTTCCCTTCGGGATAGAAGCTAATGATTCGTTGAACTTCCTGTAAAGATTTATCTGAAAACTGAACCATTATTTTTTCTTATTCCTCTTTTTTAAAATTTTCTCCAGCATTTCTGCATCTGCCAAATCCTTAAATCTTCCGCTCGCTTTTTTATTCTTAATCAATTCATTAATATGAATGCATCGTATTTCCAAACCCTCATCCTCATATATCTTACTTGTCGTATATACTTCCTCAAAACTAACACCAGAAATATCCGTTAAAATATCAATTCGAAAAGGAGGCCTGCCCATCATTATCACATTCTCTTCTTTTAAAAAATCTTCTTTTTCAAAACCAATCGTTGAACCCAAAAACTCTTTAAATACAGTAAGCAGTTTTTCTGCATTTTCTTCTTTCCTTTCAATCAGAATGTCTATATCACCTGTATTCCTGCTATACCCCTCGAAAATTACTGCCCATCCGCCTACCAATACATATTTCGCCTTATATTTATTTAAGAGACTAATGAAATCAATAAAATTTTCATTCAATATCATCTCTATCGTCTTTTAATTTTCCTTTCGCAATCACTTTCACCATTCCTCTCTTATATTCTTCATCCCAATACATCTGGCGCATTGTTTCAACCGTTGCAGCACTTTCCTTCCAACCTACATTTGCATAATATTCCACATCAAGTTCTTCTGCTTCGGCAAAAGAACCTTTTCTCACCACAATCGCTATTTTTCTTTTCTTTTCCATTATCCATCCATTTCTCCGGCTATCAGGTTCAATGAACTCATCGTCATTATCGCATCACTCAGCATAGCCCCTTTCGTTAATTCCTCGAAGGCCTGGTAATAAATAAAACAAGGGCGGCGAAAATGCAGGCGGTATGGAGTTCTACCACCATCACTGATTAAATAAAATCCTAATTCCCCATTACCCCCTTCCACTGCCTGGTACACTTCTCCTTTTGGAATTTCTGTTTCCCCCATCACAATTTTAAAATGGTAAATCAATGCTTCCATCTTCGTATATACATCCGATTTCTCGGGTAAATAATACTCTGGTACATCCGCATGAAATACATCGGCATCGGTTCCTTTGAACTCCTGTACTTTCTGATAGGCTTGTTCAATGATACTTAAGCTCTCCCACATTTCTTTCCCCCGTACCAACCAGCGGTCGTAGTTATCTCCGGTTGTACCTACTGGTATATTGAATTGAAAATCTTCGTATGAACTATAAGGTGTATGAACCCTTATATCATAATCGACACCTGCAGCACGGAGATTTGGACCGGTAAATCCATAATTCAATGCCCTTTCAGCACTGATGGCACCGGTGCCCATGGTCCGTTCCATAAATATGCGGTTACGCTGAAAAAGGTTTTCAAATTCTTTCAGGACTTTAGGATATTCTCTAAGGAACTTTTCTATTTTCTCAAAAGCGATATTATTGAAGTTTCTTTCGAACCCACCAATGCGACCCATATTCGTTGTAAGTCTGGCGCCACAAACCTCTTCATAAATCTCATAGATCAGTTCCCGGTATTGCATCACATAGAGGAAACCTGTGTAAGCACCGGCATCCACACCAACGATAGAGTTACAGATTAAATGATCCGAAATTCTTGACAACTCCATGATAATAACCCGGAGATAATCGACCCGTTTGGGCGTTTTCACCCCCAGCAATTTTTCGCAGGTCAGGTGCCAGCCCATATTATTGATGGGGGAAGAGCAATAGTTCAACCTATCGGTGAGCGTAGTGATCTGGTAAAGTGGTCTGCGTTCCGCAATTTTTTCAAAAGCCCGGTGAATATACCCGATCGTTTGTTCTGTGGAAACAATACGTTCCCCATCCAGTTCCAGGATATTCTGCATCACACCATGCGTCGCCGGGTGGGTAGGCCCCAGGTTCAGCGTTGTGGTTGTCTTTTCTATACTTCCTTCCGGTAATTTGATATGTTGTTCTGACATTGCTTAGCGAGGCGAAGCCGAAGCAATCTCCCCGATTTTTTAATGTTTATTACTTTTTATTTATACTCCAAAGCTTTAGCGAAGGAGTATTTACCCAACTTCAATGCTACCATCAACTTCGTTGCGTTGCACCCGATAGCTATCGGGTCTTCAGGGTGCTGTAATTCTATTCAGCTTCTTTTCTTTTCTTTTCTTAAAACCCTCTATAAAATCGCCTGTTTTCGCAATTGCCATAATTCCAAAAGCAATTGCACTAATAATTTTCATTTTTCTATTTTCCGCATCCGGGTATTCAATAAATGCCATGATTGAGCCCATACCAGAAACTATAAGAGACAATAGGTCAATTTGTAACTTATATTTTTCCAAAAACTTTTTCATTTTTTGATATTGAACCCCTACGGGGTTATAAAACATTCGTCATTTTCATATCACTGCCAACACTGACCTCATACGGGGCTGACAGAAAACTTCAAAGAAAAACTCATTATCATATTAGCTAATTATCAATTGACTAATTCACGTTATCCTCTTCCAAACATCTCATCATCCTTATCCACCCGGGACTGGTCTTCGAGTGGAAATTCTTTCCGCATCGGGAAATAATCCATTTCATCCACGTTCAATATGCGCTTTAAATTCGGGTGACCAACAAAATTCACTCCGTAAAAATCATACGTCTCTCTTTCCATCCAGTTAGCAGCAGAAAATAAGCCGGTAGCCGTATAAATATCCGGCTGCCCAATATTCGTAAACACTTTGAACCGGATACGGACATTATCTACCATATTATGCAAATGATAAACAACCGCCAGCTCTTTTCCTTTATTATCCGGGTAATGGACACCACAGAGATCCGTCATAAAACGAAATTTCAGCTCCTCATCATCGTATAAAAAATTCAATACTTTCAGGTTCTGCTCTTTGGGTGCTTCGAATGTGAGCATACCATAAGGCTCTTCAAAACCAGTAACTTGTTCAGGAAACTTTTCAGTCAGTCTTAGTTTGATATGTTCGTTGGTTAAAGTCATACCCCAAACCCTTAAAGGGGCTTTAGAACCCTTATATCTAAAAGATATTACGGGCTGTGAATTTTAATTATAAATATTTTTTAAAATAACAAGGAACACGAGGACTTAATTCTCTCCGCCAAACGGCGGAGGACAGGGGGTCTATTGTATTCCGTAACTTTCAAGCAACAACTTATACTTTTCGCCATTCCTTCTTCTTAAACTCTCTTTCCCTACCAGGTCCTGCACCCGCATCACACCATCAATGATCGCTTCAGGTCGCGGCGGGCAACCCGGCACATATACATCCACCGGTACTACCTGATCTATTCCCTGCAATACACTGTAGGTGTCGAAAATACCACCGCTGCTGGCACAGGCTCCTACGGCAATCACCCAACGGGGTTCCGCCATTTGTAAATACACTTGTTTGACCACCGGACCCATTTTTTTGGCAATCGTTCCCATCACCATCAGCAGATCGCACTGGCGGGGGGAAAAACCAACCCGTTCTGAACCAAACCGGGCCAGGTCATAATGCGACCCCATGGTTGCCATAAACTCAATACCGCAGCAGGAAGTAGCAAATGGAAGCGGCCAGATGGAGTTCTTTCTTGCCAAACCAATTACACTATTGAGTTTGGTAGCAAAAAACCCTTCACCTTGCTGACCATCAGGCATATCAGCCATGCTGATATCAGTCTCCAGCGGCTTTTTGATCAGGTTATATGATACTGGACGTGACATAATTATTTACAATTTTTGATTGAAGATTTAATATCTATAAAACAGCCCCAATCACTACAAGTTCACAATATGCAAAATTAAATAGCTAACTATTAAATCTTTAATCTTCCCATTTCAAAGCACCTTTTTTCAATATATATACAAATCCACAAAGGAAAAATCCAACGAACATAAAAACAGCCCAAAAACCGTTCCACCCGAGCTCTTTAAAATTGACTGCATAAGGATAAAAAAAGATCACTTCCACATCAAATAAGACGAACAATATGGCAGTTAAGAAATACTTGATGGCCATGGGCTGACGGGCATCACCATGACTTTCAATACCACTGGCAAAATTTTGTAATTTATCAGTTGTTGCCCTTTTAGGTCCTAATAAATGGGTGACGACTGTCAAAAAAACCACCAGCCCGACCGCAATAAAAATCTGGATGGCGACCGGGAGATAGGATCCGGCATCCGCAGGATTGAGGCTGGTTTGAAGGAAGTGAAACATAGGCTGTTACTCTATGCGCAAAAATAAGGTGACAGGCCGGAATTACCTTAATTAAAAATGCCCTTTTGGTGATCTAACCACAAAAGAAAAGTCCCTCACCATAACAGCAAGGGACTTTCTTGTAAAAGAAGAAAACCGAGTTCTTATTTCTTTACGACAGCACTTTTGGCACTTGTCGTTTTTTTTGTAGATTTTGCTGCCGCCGTTTTGGTAGCCACCGGCTTTTTAGGCAACGGGTTACCATTCGGGGTAGCTGCGGTGGGTTTTGTTGCCGGCATTTTCTTGATCTGTTCAATATAACCTTTGATGGTTTCTGCATTGGCAGAATCGGCTTCCAGCCATTTTGTAAAATATTCTAATGACTTTTCCTTATCCCTGGCCTGGTTGATATAATAAGATCCCAGGAATTTTACAGCACTTAAATATTGCTTCCTGAATTTTGCCGTATCCTTTTGCGCAAAAGCATATAATTCCAGGGCATCTGGTACAGCAATACTGTCTTTCTTCACAGTATCCACCGCCATGCTGCTGTTAAATTTCCACTCGTATCCATAATGCTGGTCAGGATATTTTTCGATCATTACAGTAGCCGCAGTTCTTGACCTGCTATAATCAGCACTAAAATAACGGGCCAGGGTCAGATCAAAATAATCGTTGATAGTAGGCTTTGGTTTAAGATCGATGATCTTCTGAACCAGGTCTCCTTCTTTGTCACGTATTTTATTCGTCTTAAAGTAGGCAACGCCTTTTTTAAGAAATCCAATTTTTGCATCGGCAGTCGTATCCAATGCCACACCGGCTAAATAGGCATTCATGATATCCTCTGGGGTACCACCGGTTTTTGACAATACATCAGCCTTAATTTCATAATCCGGCAGGATCACATCTTCAGGATTCTTTTTAGCAAAAAAATCATCACTGTATTTTTTAGCGTTTGCATAATCTCCTTTTTGGAAATTGGCATCTGCCAGCAAACGGTACACTTTGGGTTTGGTCAAAGCGCCCATCGCTGTAAATACACTTTGCGCTTTGGTGTTGGCACAATCAAAATCCTTACGGGCCCAGCAAAGCTGTGCATACAGATATTGATCCTGGATATCATTATCAGGTAATTTGCTGTCAATGTATTTCTTTAATTGCTCTTCGGCTTCAGGAAATTTTGCCCGGAAGAAATAATAATAGAACAGGTCGTAATAGGCCGCTGTAAATTTTGGATCCTTGGTCACGGCTTCATTCAGGTATTTCAATACCAGCTCCCAGTTCTTTTGTGATTCAAATAATTTAGCCAATCGTAAACTGGCCATGGCATAACCGGGGTTTATCTCCAATGCCTTATTGTAAGAGGTAAAAGCATCACCCCCGCCTTGTCCGCCACCGGCTTTACGGTACGCATTACCCAATAGGACAAAGGCATCGGCATTTTTTTCCCCTTTATCCGTCAGTGCTTTCAATTTCTCCAGGCCATAATTAAAGTCGCCGGTCTTAGCATCCACATTGGCACGGCCAACAGCTGCTAATATCGCCGGATCATCACCTTTTTTTGTTTTGGTCATGGTCAGCGCCGTTTCAAATTTCTGACGGGCATCACTGGCTTTATTTTCCAGTAATTCTACATGACCCAAACCTACCAGCAACAACGGGGCATTGGCACTGCTTTGCAATCCCTTCTCATATATTACACGGGCCGATTTGACACGGGCTCCTGCAATTTCATCCAGGTCGAGGTAGGATTGTCCCTGCCAGTAAATGGCTTCAATATTATTAGGATTTACTGCCAGTATTTTATCAAAAACACTGGTGGCAGTTTTCACCCTGCCGGCGTTCAAATGGGTTATCCCCTCCTGAACGGTTTGCGCTTTTAGCCCGGATACTAGCAGTAACCCGGCGACTAAAAATGTAACTGTGGTTTTCTTCATTTTCTTCTTCTTTTAACGTTTGTAAATATAACTACTTTGTTTACTCTTTGAGCTTCACTGGTCGTATCCCAAAATTCTTTTTGGCAGGTGCCAGGTAAGCTCTTTTAAAAATCAATTGTCCGATCTCACCGCTCATAAAGTTGGCAAACCCTGTTCCCAGTCCTTTATGATTCTCCTTGAGTATATAAACCAAATCCCGTACCATAGGGTACCGCTTTATGTAAATGTTTGCCTGGTAAGCTTTAACATATCCATCCGGGATATCTGTTGACTCTACTCCTGCCACTCTTATTTTCTTCAAAAAACTCAGTTGCGATGTGTCTTCCGGGTTACCAATCCAGCTTACGCCTATAAAACCAACGGCATTGGGATTTTTAGAGACATAATCCAGCACCGCTTCGCTGCTGCGGGCTGCCATCGCTTTGGAAGTCAGCGAATCACCCCGTAATACTGAATCGATGATAAAACGTACGGTACTGGTTGCTTTTAAGCCGTCAAAAACGGGAATTAAATTTTTCTTAAATCTCCCGCTTAGTATTTCCACTATATCTTTCATCCTGAAAAGTGAATCTGTTGCCGAAGGATGTACGATTATAGCTATACCATCCCGGGCGATGGTCATGCTCTTGGGTGATACTTTCATCGAGTCAACCATCAGGCTTTTCTCGTCTTCATTAAAATGCCGGGTGGCGATGATCATCCGGATGCTGTCGGTCAGCATATCATTCAGGCATTCTGCTTCAGGTTTGTAATGTACAAGGATCGTTGCCCCGGGGTTATTGGATTCATATACCTGAACCATTTCATCGATCACCGGTTTAAACGATTCATCGGCGCTCACATGAATGGTGCCCCGGTTCCTGCTATCCGGTAAGGCTTCTTCTTCTTCTTTAAACGATTTACAGCCTGCCAGGAAAAACAGGGAATAAAAAAGGATCAGTAAGAGGCAAGTGAAGTTTATCTTCTTGTTACAATTCATTTAAAATATTTTTTCTGGTAGCCCCTGTAGATTCGCCAGCTTCCATAAATAACACACACGACACCGAATATAATATCAATATCATTGGGTGGAAACCGCTCATTGAAAGAAAGTGCAAATTTGCCGCGGAATAAAAAAAACAGTCCCGCCCCTACAATCATCAAGCCCATACCGTAGTCCAGCAGGGATTTCATAAAGGCGATCTGCTTCCGTTTTTTCTTTTCATATTCTTCAAACATCATTACTGGTTTCAGGTGTACCAAATTATATAATTTTACTCTTCTGTACCGATAAATGTTACGGGCAGCATATAGTTCACGGAAATATGGATGCCATTTTGCAGGGCCGGTATCCAGCGGGGCATTTTCCTCACAACCCGCATCACTTCCCGGTCAAATTCAGCCCCGCCGCTGCTTGCTATTTCCAGGCCTGTCACTGAACCATCCTTGTCAACAATGAAACGTACCTGGACCACCTTCTTCTCACCGGCTGACAGGCTTTCGGGAGTAGTCAGGTAACGGGTCATGAACTTTTTCAGTCCTTCTGGCCCACCCGGGAACTCGGGATTCCTTTCCGTGGCTTCAAACTGGGGCTGTGAAGGACCGGCTGGTGCTTCTATACCATTGCCAGGAGTTTCCACGGGTTCCTTTTCCAAAATAACCGTATGATCGGCTTCCTTCCCGTCAGTGGTAGTATTGGAAATTTCTTTTCCCTCCAGTTCGTTTACGGCTACCATAGCTTCTTTCACCTCGCTATCCTTTTTGATCAAGGGAGGGGTGGTGTATTTGACTGCAGCTATTGCAGGCACCGGTATCTTTTTTACGGTTGCTTTGGGCTGTGCAGGTTCGGATATTTTTTCTTTTGGCATTTCAATGGCCCTGATCACGATACCTTCTTTTGTATCGATCATAGCACTGTTCTTGCTTTTCGGTTTGCCTGCGGAGGTCAGCAGGATCAATAAAAAGATTACAGAAAGCCCTGCGCCCAGCGCAAGCAGCAAACGGTTATTATATCCTTTCCGGATAGCGTAGGCGCCATACTCTTTATTGCGGTTCTCAAAAACTATTTCGAGAAGATTGCTGTTTAAAATTTCACTGTTTGTCATAGTGGTACATTTGATAATGAGATGCTGAAGTAAAGGAAATCCATAAGGAACAAGCATACAAGGTACAAGTCTGCGTAGTCGACTTTCTTGTACTTTCTTGTGCCTTGTTCCTTGTCCCTTTTAAGTTACTTTTGTTTTATGAAAATTTTAATGGTTTGTCTTGGTAATATCTGTCGCAGTCCGCTGGCAGAAGGCATATTGCAGGACAAAGCTTTTAAGGCAGGATTAACATGGAGTGTGGAAAGTGCAGGTACCAACAGCTATCATACGGGCGAGCCTCCTCACCCTTTATCACAAAAAGTGGCGAAGCTTAACGGCATTGATATTTGTCAACAAAGAGCCAGGCGTTTTACTGCCGCCGATTTTGACATGTATGATAAGATCTATGCATTGGCAGGTGATGTCATGGATGATATTAAACGAATCAGCGGGAAAAAATTTGATGCTGCCAAAGCAGATTTGCTGATGAATGAATTATACACCGCCAAAAATATGGACGTTCCCGATCCCTGGTATGGACCAGAACCCGGTTATCATGAAGTATATAAAATGATCAATGAGGTTTGTAATGAAATAATTGAGAAATACAAAGCCCCAACACTACATGAAATAAAATTGGATAGCTTTCAGAAAAACTAATTTATAAAAAATAAATACCTCTTTAGGGGACAGGGGCATGGCAAAACCATCACTACCACAGGGAACAAGAGATTTCGGGCCGGATACAGTCCGGAAAAGGAATTATATTCTCAATACCATAAGGAATGTATTTGAATTATATGGGTTTCAACCGCTGGAAACACCAGCGATGGAGAATCTGGAAACGCTGATGGGAAAGTATGGCGAAGAAGGCGATAAGCTGATCTTTAAGATACTGAACAACGGTCTGGATAATAAAGACAAAGAAAGCCAACTAAGGGAAGATTTTGAGAAAATATTGCTAGGGAAAAATGTAAAAGGCATTACGGAAAGAGCCCTGAAATATGACCTCACCATTCCTTTTGCCCGTTATGTGGCGATGAATCATGGTCAGCTCAGTTTTCCTTTCAAGCGTTACCAGATTCAACCTGTATGGAGAGCGGACCGGCCGCAACGTGGAAGGTACCGGGAGTTTTATCAATGCGACGCAGATGTAGTGGGGAGTAAAGCCCTGCTGAATGAGATCGAATTGGTGAATATTTACCTGTCGGTTTTTAATACATTAAAAATTGAGGTGGACGTAAAGATCAACAGCCGGAAAATATTGGCGGCCCTTGCAGAATTATGTGGCGGAGCCCATAAAATGACCGACATCAGCATTGCCATTGACAAACTGGATAAGATCGGCCTGGAAAAAGTAAAGGAAGAATTGACCGCCCGGCAATTATCTACTGAGCAGGTCAATCTGATCGACCGCTATTTATCAATTGCAAAGTATTCCGGTGATAATGAAATTATCCTCGGCGAATTAGAAAAGCTGTTTGCCAACAGCACAAACGGGCAAGAAGGATTGGCTGAATTGAAATATATTTTAGACAATACCAGCCAGCTTGCGGTTTCAGGTAAAATTTATATTGACCCGACACTGGCCAGGGGATTAAATTATTATACCGGATCCATTTTTGAAATAAAAGCACTGCAGGCAAACATGGGCAGTATCGGTGGCGGCGGTCGTTATGATGATCTGACCGGTTTATTCGGTGTGCCCAATATACCCGGTGTGGGTATTTCATTTGGGGTTGACCGAATCTATGATGTGATGGAAGAACTGAATCTGTTTCCGGCGGATGTACATATAGGGACACAGGTATTATTCTTTAATCTCGGCGAAGCAGAAAGCAAGGCCGCGTTCACCCTGTTGCAACAACTCCGGCAAAAAGGGATCCGCAGTGAATTATTTCATGAACCCGCTAAATTTGACAAACAATTCAAATATGCTGAAAAGAAAAATATTCCTTTTATCATCATCATTGGTGATAAGGAATTGAAAGAGAATACCTGTACAATCAAGAATCTGGTCATCGGACAACAGGAAACGATTCCGGCAGGCAGCCTAACTAATTATAATTTCTAATTTTCTGCTGCTATTTTCTAAAAACAGGAACAACAGATACTAAACTGACAATGGAAAGATCCTCTGTCTTAGTTCCTTCCATGTTCACATCCCCTACGAGTATCTGAAGGGAAACAACTTTTTCTTCTTTTCTTTTAAAAGTGGCTGTGCCGCCATACGCTACGACTTCAAACACATCCACTGTGGAAGTTGGTTTGAATTCAGTGCTTCCCATCGCAGAACTGGCCATTAAAAGTCCATTGTCTACCGACACGATTATCTCTGTTACGGGGCTTCCATCCGGGAATTTATATTTACCGGTATATTTTTGTAATGAATCTGTTTGCGCCTGAACAACGAAAACAACGAAGAGCAGGAATAAAGAAAGAAAAGTTTTTTTCATATTAAAATTTTTGGTGATTGCATCCTGAAAAATACAGCAAAAAAAATACAGCCCGAATTATTTTATCATAATCCTTCATAAATAATCGCAGCTCCCTGCCCTACCCCCACACACATAGTGGCGAGCCCATATTTTGCTTTCCGCCTTTTCATTTCGTGCAGCAGGGTAGCAGAAATGCGGACACCGCTGCAGCCCAGGGGGTGACCAATAGCGATCGCCCCGCCGTTTACATTGACTTTAGTGCTATCCAGTCCGAGATCTTTTATACAGGCAAGAGATTGTGAAGCAAAGGCTTCATTGAGTTCTGTCAGTTCAATATCCTTTATGGTTAGCCCGGCTCTTTGCAGCGCTTTTTGTGTAGCAGGTACCGGGCCGATACCCATAATGGAAGGGTCCACACCCGCTACGGCCATTGACAATACTTTCGCCATCGGCGCCAGGTCATATTTTTTTACAGCTTCTTCACTGGCCAATAACATGGCCCCAGCCCCGTCGTTGATACCGGAAGAATTACCGGCTGTAACGGTACCATCTTTTATAAAAGCAGGTTTTAAGGAAGTCAGTTTTTCCAGCGAAGTCTCTCTTGGGTATTCATCGTTGACGATCCAGCTGATCAGCCCTTTCTCATTCACTTCGATCGCCGCTATTTCATCCGCCCATTTATCCGCTGCTTTAGCTGCAAAATATTTTTCCTGCGAAGCGGCGGCAAATGCATCCTGTTCTTCCCGGGATATATTCCATTGCTTCGCTACATTCTCCGCTGTTTCACCCATACTATAAGGATAATACATATCAGCCAGTTTTTTATTGACTAAGCGCCAGCCGAGGGTCGTATCAACTACTTCAGCCGTCCGCTGAAATCCGGCTGTTGCTTTTGGCATCACAAAGGGAGCTCTTGTCATACTTTCAACGCCGGCAGCAATAATCAGTTCCGCATCTCCGCACATCACTTGTCTTGCTGCATCCATAATCGCCTGCAGACCCGACGCACAAAGCCGGTTAACAGTATTTCCGGCAACCGTTACAGGCAGGCCAGCCAATAATGCGGCCATTCTTGCAACATTCCGGTTATCTTCCCCGGCCTGGTTAGCTGCGCCCGCAATCACATCTTCAATACTATGTACATCCACTGAAGGGTTTCTTTGCAATAAAGACCTGATCGCATGTGCCAGCAGATCATCCGGACGAATACCGGAAAGGGCACCTCCATATTTTCCAATGGGCGTTCTGAGAACATCAATAATATAGACTTGTTTCATCAGCTTATTTTACGTTAGAAATTTTAACCGGGGTTGTTGAGAAAACATTTCCAGGCGCATTTCATACGGGTGAATAAGCCTGCAAGATAACCGATTCAGCTATTCGCTCCCGTCGGGCAGGGGTTTGTTATCTTTGCCACATGGCAAAAACGGCAGTCAGGAATATCCGGCATTTGAGTTTGGCGGATATCGAGCAGTATTTTGAGGAAGTCGGAGAAAAAAAATTCCGGGCCAAACAGGTATATGAATGGCTCTGGTTGAAACCAGTGCAGCATTTTGATGCCATGACCAATATCTCCAAAGACCTTCGCCAAAAACTCGCTGCGGAATTTGTATTACCCGGTCTAACAGTAGATACGACACAGTTTAGTGAAGACGGAACCATTAAATCCCGTTTCAAAACACATGACGGACATTTGATAGAAGGCGTGCTGATACCCACTAAATCAAGGTTCACTGCCTGTGTTTCCTCCCAGATCGGGTGCTCACTGAGTTGTAAATTTTGCGCCACTGGTTATATTGACCGGAAAAGGAACCTTGACTTTGATGAGATATATGACCAGGTTGCTATCCTCAACCAGCAATGTGAGAAGACCAATGAAAAAAAACTCAGCAATATTGTTTTTATGGGGATGGGCGAACCCCTGCTGAATTACAAAAACGTACTGAAATCCATTGAAAAGATCGTATCACCCCATGGAATGGGGATGAGTCCAAAAAGAATTACCGTTTCTACTGCTGGGGTAGCAAAGGGTATCCGCCAGTTGGGCGATGATAAAGTGAAGTTCAAACTGGCCCTGTCCTTACATGCGCCGACAGACCAAAAAAGGCATGAGATCATGCCGATCAACGACAGCAATAATATCAAGACACTGATAGAGGCACTCAATTATTTTTACCAGCAAACGGGCAATGAAATAACATTTGAATATATCCTGTTTAAAAATTTCAATGATTCCCTGGAAGATGCTGATGAGCTGATAAAAGTGTACCGCCAGGTCCCGGCCGATCTTGTTAATATTATTGAGTACAACCCGATCGACTTTGCCAAATTTGAAAAGCCGGAAGAACAAAAAGTACAGGCTTTTATGGACTACCTGGGCAAACACCGGGTGAATGCCCGCCTACGCAGAAGCAGAGGTAAAGATATTGATGCTGCCTGCGGACAGCTCGCCAATAAGAATTAAAGTATTAGTTGCTCCTGAGGCGATTGAGCGCTTCGATCTTGTTCTGCACATGAAGCTTCTGGTAAATATGTTTAATATGCTGCTTTACGGTTTCATGGCTGATAAAAAGTTTTTCTCCGATCTCTTTATAAATAAGTCCCTGTGCTAATTCTTGTAATACCTCATGCTCCCTTTCACTAAGGATCTCTGACACTTTCAACTGTTGCTGTTGCTGGAAACTGGCAATTACCCGCCGGGCAATGTAAGGACTCATCGGAGAACCGCCGTTCTTCAACCCTTCCAATGCAGCAAGGATCTGCTCGCCGGAACTGTCTTTTAATAAATACCCCAATGCTCCGTTCTTCAACGCGGAGAAAATAAATTCATCATCATCATACATACTGCAGATGATACACTGCACCTGCTTGTTGGATTCAGTGATATGCGATACCAATTTAGCACCGTTCATACCCGGCAGCTTTATATCTACAATAACAATTCCTGAAAGCTGGGGAATAAAAGGCAGGATCGCTTCTGCGGATGAATAGATTCCCCCCACCTCAAAGCTTTTGCTATCAGTAATGAAGGTGACCAGCGCCTGCTGGTATTCCCTGCTGTCTTCTACTATGGTAATTGTTGTCTTAATACCTGTAAATTAAGGCTGTAAATAATACAAAGCAAGTCAATTTAAGAACTTAGGAAAAAATACTTCGCCGGGTACGAATGACTGTTAGGATTTTTCTACGAAAATTTTCCTATTCAATTAAACTTTGCGATTGCCGGGCTGTCTGTACTTCGACATTTTTTTTATACCAAGCAGCTCCCTCTTTGGGAAAGCTTTGGCTAAAATGGAGAAAGTTAAAATAACCTAGAAACGTCAAAAACAAAAAATTAAAAACTATGAAGAAGATAATTCTATCAGCAATTGTACTCATGATGGCTTTTGCTGTACAAGCTCAGGAAACACCCGGGAAAACGGGTGACAGACCCCATTCAATGGACAAACGAAAGCACCATCGTGGAATGGATATGCAGAAATTGAACCTGACCGAAGAACAGAAAGCAACTTTCAAATCCCAGAAAGAAAATTTCCGAAAACAAATGGAAGAGCTGAAGAAAAATGAAACGCTGACATTGGGTGAGGCTAAAAAGAGGGCGGAAAATATTCGTAAGGAACATAAAGCTAAAATGGAAGGCCTGCTTACCAACGATCAAAAGACCCAGCTGCAAAAAATAAAAGCAGAAGGAAAAGAAAAACATGCTGCTATGGGCAGGCAAAGAGGCGAAAGAATGAAAACAGAACTTGGTTTAACCGATGAACAATCAGCAAAAATGCAATCCAACCGTAAGGCAATGGGTGAGAAGATGAAAGCACTGCGGGAAAATAAGTCATTGACTGATAATCAAAAGAAAGAGCAAATGAAAGAATTGATGAAACAGCAGAAAGAAAATATGAAATCGGTTCTGACAGAAGATCAATTGAAAAAATTAAACGAAATAAAACATAATAGACCTGAAGGTGGTGATAGAAGGAACCATGTGATGAAAGAAAAAGAAACGATTTAATTACAATCCGTTCGTTAGGAAAACTAAGCCCCCGTCTGATACGGGGGCTTCCCTTTTGGCCTGATTACCTATCTTTGCCGCTCACTACTGTTGTAAAACAGCTCCCCGAGTCCTGCGGACAAATTACTACACATGAAAAAGAAAGCCAGTCATTTCGACAAATTCAAACCCAAAAAGAGCAACGCTGCCATCAAAGAACAATTCAAGCAGGAGAAAAGAAAGTACAAGAAAGAAAAAGAAGAGTTTTTTGAGAAAAAGAAGGCCGAAACAAGAGCTTTGCAAACTGGTGTCCGGAGCCGCGGAGCCGTAGTGAGTGCCACCCCAACACCTATTACACATAACCGGCCACAGCCTATCGGGCAAATGCCCCTGAAT
>Ga0163149_10001246_pt1 | contig 32990 bp, 26 predicted proteins | sample OliLakLV19MP5G1_FD_148604 | JGI IMG/M metagenome (GOLD analysis project Ga0163149, IMG submission 148604) | Freshwater microbial mat bacterial communities from Lake Vanda, McMurdo Dry Valleys, Antarctica - Oligotrophic Lake LV.19.MP5.G1 | ecosystem: Environmental > Aquatic > Freshwater > Lake >... | reverse complement strand
ATGGTGTAAGTTCCGGCGAAAAACTCTTAGTGCAAACCTCCGCCCTGTGGTCAAAACAAAGGGGAATCAATGAGTTTGCCGACTCAAATTATCCCGAAACTTTAAAATTGCTCACACAGTCCTGGCGAGAAGACCGCAGAGACCCCGAAACTTTAATTTACATCAACAACGCTCTGCTAAAGGCAATAAATGCAGAATATTACACGATCGCAATTGTGGTTCCCATCCGCAGAAAGGATGACGGTAGCATTCTCAACGCCAATTTAGCCGAAGAACTGCTGCGCGGCCTGGCTCAAGCTCAAACCGAAGTTAATTTAGGTCTCCTCGCTGCAAATGACAGCAATAAAAATTTTCCTGGTCAAGGATTTCTCGAACCAAAAGCTATTAAAGGAAAAGGTCTCAAAGTCATCATTGCTGATGACGGCAATATCATATCCTACGCAAAGCAAAGGGCAAATTACCTAGTCACTCAGCCAGATATTCTAGCAGTAATCGGACACTACACCAGCGACATGACAGTCGAAACAGTAGATATTTACAATCAAAATAAACTGGTCGCTATTTCTCCAGGAAGTACAACAGAAGAACTAACACGCAAACCTCGAAAATTCTTTTTTCGGACGGCTCCGACAACCAGCATAGAAGCTGAAGGTTTAGTAAATCAACTGCTCTCAGTCGGTCAGAAAAAAGTTGCTGTTTTTTATAATCCCAACAGTCCGTTTAGCGCTTCTTTGTGGGAAGAATTTAAAAAGCAATTTGAATCCCAAGGAGGCTCGACTTTTAGACTCAGTAATTACGACTTATCCAAAAATGATTTTAACGCTAAAGCAGCAATCAAAGAAGTCGAGAAATCGGGGAAAACAGCCATAGCTGTCATTCCCGACGGTCAAGTTACTAAGGCTGTAGAAAATGCGCTAGAAATGATTAAAGCTAACGGCGATCGCAATTGGATTGTCGGGCCGTGGACGCTGTACGAACCGCGAACTTTAGAAGCAGCAAAACAACTAAAGTCTGTTGAAAAACTCGCCATATCCGTGTTTTGGCATCCGACAATCAGTTTTGACAAAAAGTTTCCGGTCAACGCCGAAAAATTGTGGGGAGGCCCGGTCAATACTCGATCGGCTTTAACCTACGATGCAGCCAAGACGCTGATAAAAGCCCTCGAATTGCAGCCAGAACCCAGCCGCGAAGGAATGCAAAAAACCTTAGCCTCTCCTGATTTTAAAGCTGACGGAGCCACGGGTATAATTGAGTTTGACTCGACAACTGGAAATCGGAAAAAACCCCCTAAACGAGTGGCGCACATTGTGCCGTGTGCTACAGAAAAATTTGGTCTTACGTTTGTGCCGATCGAATTTCCCACCGCCGCAGCCGCAGGTTTAAAGTGCGATTGAATTGATATCTTGTGGCATTGTCAACAAACCTTTCAAGGGCGGGCAGGATGCCCAACCCCTACTCCCCACAAGAAAAATTACTCTTTGTGGAACAGGCCGGAAAGCGTTGTTAAGAATGATGCAATATGTGGGAGTAATTGATATCTTGTGGCCTTGTCAACAAACCGTCCGGGACGAGTTTTACCAAATATAATTGCCTAAAATCAATAATCTCATAAACCCGCCCCCGCCCGACGATAAAATCCTGGATAGAGAATTGTGCAAGATGTGCGAGTGAATTGATATCTTGTGCCGAAACCAATAGTCCGCCAGATGTTTCAATCCTACAGCCGACTATTGTCACAGGTGCAACATCTCAATTTATTAGATATATTAAACAAGGTTAGTTTTTTCTATAATAACGCTTATGGCTGTCAATTTCGCTGCCTCCCCCGCTTCTAGTCTCAAACCAGAAGCCCAGAATATCTCAGCACTCAAACAAGTCTTTCAGACAATTGATGCCGATAGCTGTCCGGGTTCCTATAATTTTCATATGCACACAGTCTACTCCGACGGGCGATTGCAGCCAGAGAAATTGATGGAACAAGCCATAGCCGGAGGTCTTAAAGGCTTAGCTATCACCGACCACCACAGCACCGAAGGCTACGTTAAAGCTCAAATTTGGCTGGATAATTGGAAATTAAACCATCCCGACAAAAATAGCGAAGCACCTAGTCTCTGGACAGGCGCTGAAATTAATGCCGAATTGCTCAACAATGACGTACACATTCTCGCTTACGCCTTCAATCCGCAACATCCCAGTCTCAAACCATACCTACGAGGTAAAAGCACTGAAGGCACTTATTGTTATTCAGCAGCCAGGGTAATTGAAGCTATTCATGAAGCAGGAGGTTTAGCAGTTCTCGCACATCCTTGCCGGTATCGATTGACGGCAGATAAACTAATCCCAGAAGCAGCCAGTTTCGGCATTGACGGTGTAGAAATTTACTATGCTTACGGTAATCCCAATCCTTGGAAACCCAGTCCCATACAAACTGCTTTAGTCAAAGATTTAGCAGAAACTTATGGTTTGCTGGGAACTTGTGGCACGGACTCTCACGGCCTGAGTCTTCTAGTCCGAATCTAGATAGTTCGGAAATAAGAAGTGCTTTATCCTGTCATTACCAGTCTAAGCGTTAGCGGATATATCTCTTATGAAAGCAATCACAATGAGCCGAAAACAAACAGTTGATCAGGTCATATTATGTCCGCTAAAATGACTACCATAAAATTGTTTGGTAGTGAGGACTTCAGTCCTCATAAAAGTTTGAGGACTGAAGTTTTCACTACTTGCCTTATAACGGCTATTTGACGAGACGTGATATCATTTCGATCGCCAGGATGAGCTTTCGCCCTCCAAAAGAAAGCAATTGCCAAAGCAGGTAATATTGTTGCAACTCCGAGAGACATTGCGCCCTAAAAACCAGTCGCCCTTCTACCGTTCTGGGAACAACTGACAGGCCCGGTTAGTTGGCTGATTTGCCCAATCCAAGCGAGAAGTGCCAAATCGATCCATCCAACCTTCTAAATAAGCTCGATTAGCCTTTTTTTCCTCTGGATCGGAGGTATTCATGGGATGAGGTGCAAGTCCCAAAATAGTCGCTGTCGTCACGCAAAACATCGACTTTTGAAAACTCTGGCAAATTTGCACCCGCACATCATCTTCGCCGCGACAGTTATTGCGGTAAATTTCGTGCAAATACTCCGGCAAATAATGCCGCATATCTTGCATCAATTGAGTTGGAGGAATCCCTGCACCTCCGATCGGCAAAGGGTCAGCAAATAAAGCCCCGTAGTTGAATTCTCCCTGGTTTTCGGGGATTTGGTGTGCTTGGGCGTTGTAGGAAACTACTCCAAAAAATGCTGTTCCACGAAAGAAAATTGCCTCTACATAAGGCACTGCTACATCTGCTAAAAATGTCAAGCCGGCCGAGGCTGGAATGATATCGTAGACTTGACCGTGAATCTTGACGCTGTAGGTGATTGGTAGACTGGCGGCGCTCACCAAACCTGCTAAGATGAAATCTACTATATCTGCGATCGACTTAATTTCCCCGGCTTCGTAGCGATCGGACAAATCGATAAACAAATCGCTCATTACCCGCCAAAACTGCCCCAAACCAGTGTAGTAAGCCAACATCCGCACTTGTTCGGGCAAAAAATCAGGAAATATTTTGTGGAGTCCCTGCATCAAAAAGTTGCCTTTTAACTTAGCTGCGATCGCCTTTTCGGCCAAACTGCTAAATTCCGGGGAATCCAAATAACTGTCCAAACCACCACCGCCGTGCCAAAGCATGGTTCTCATGCAATACTCAGCATACTCAAAATTAATGCGATCGTGCCACAAATAGCGGATTAATTTGGGCCGAGTTACTTCTCCGTTGAAATATTTAAAAAACGGGAAAATCACTAAAAATTGTTCTTCAGCGATGTAGTTAAGATTGCGGGAATAGGCATCGAGAACTATAGCGTAACTTTTGAGAATTCCGACTACTTCTACTACATTGTCTGCAGATTCTGGAAGCAAAGCTTTGCCTGATTCCAAGATGTCAATGTAGGCGGATAGAGGATGGGCAGATGGTTTTAATACGGTAGTTGTCATTTGATTTCAACCTTCATTGAATAACTGTTTTATTACCGATAAATTCAGAATCAAGAGAAAGGTTTGTAGTGAGGACTTCAGTCCTCAGAATTTGAAGAGGACTGAAGTCCTCACTACGAACCTATGGAATATTTCACTCCAAGTTGTGAGCAACTTGTTGAACTTGCGCGGGCACAGCCGATACTAAGCCGATCGCAGTTTTCTCACTCAAAGCCACTAAAACACCAGGTTGCACTCCCATGATGGCGATAATTACTGCTAAAATCAGCGAAGGGATGCGATCGCGCCAGCGGACTTGCGGCAAATTTACCACCAAATCGGAAAGGCGGCCGAAAAAGGCGCGGTTGACCATAATTAAAAAGTAAACTGAAGTCAAACCAGTGCCGATCATGCAGAGCAAAGTTTGCACGGGAAACACTGGTAAACTGCCCCGAAATATCAAAAATTCAGCAATAAATCCCGACAACCCCGGAATGCCGGCACTCGCCATCACGCCGAGGATCATTAAACTGCCAATCATCGGTAAACCGCGATCGGGATTGAACAAACCTTTGAGCACGTCGATGTTGCGACTGCCGGATTTTTTGTAAACAATACCGACGGTTAAGAATAGTAGCGCCGAAATTAAACCGTGGCTAACCATTTGCAAAACAGTTCCGATCGTACTAATTGGAGTAGCTGCGGCGCTAGCTAACAAAATGTAGCCCATGTGAGCGATCGAACTGTAAGCTACAATTTTTTTCATATCTTTTTGGGCGATCGCGCAACTAGCCCCGTAAAGCACACTCACCACCGCCCAACTCGCCAACCAAGGTGCCGCCACCGCCCACGCATCGGGAAACAAACCTAAACCAAAGCGCAGCATCCCATAAGTCCCCAGCTTCAACAGCACCCCCGCCAGCAGCACCGAAACCGGAGTCGAAGCTTCTACGTGAGCATCCGGCAGCCAAGTATGAAAAGGCACTAAAGGAATCTTAATACCAAAAGCCAGCAAAACCCCAGCCAACAAAACAATTTGCCTTACCAAAGGCAATGGCGAGCCTCCTTGCAAATGCGATGCACCCGCTGCACCAACCATATCGAAACTAGAAGCACCACTGAGCCAAACCACTCCCAAGAAAGCAGCCAGTAAAACAATCGCTGAAAATGCAGTATAGATTAAAAACTTAGTAGCAGCATAACCCCGGCGTTCGCCACCCCAAATCGCAATTAACAAGTAAAGCGGAATCAATTCTACCTCAAAAAACAGGAAAAATAGCAGCAAATTTTGAGATAAAAAAGCCCCCGTCACCCCGCCAGTAATTAACAGCATCAAAGAATAATAAAGTCGAGGTCTGCGGATCGACTCATCCGTCGCGTAAATAGCGACCCCTGTCAGTAGAGTATTTAAAATCACCAAAGGTAGAGACAAACCATCAACGCCGAGATTGTAATTCAATCCCAAAGCATCTATCCAAGGAATAAATTCGGAAAACTGCAACTGACTCGTACCAACATCAAACTGAGCAGCTAAAATCACCGAGACAATAAAAGTCACGCCCGCCATGACGAGAGAGGCATTCCGAACTACTTTAGAACTCACCGCACTGGGCCAGAACCCAATCAGAGCGGCCGCCAACATTGGTATCCAGATTAAAGCACTGAGCATCAATTAAAACTTCCCTTGTTACGCAGCTTTGAGAACTATATTTAACATTAACGCAAAGGAACTGAATAAAAAAGCGATCGGTCCATTTTCTTGTTAACATAGATGCAAATGTCTTTGGAATCCTCCTATGACCTCAATTATTACCGATCGGCAAGATTTGCAAATTAAATCGAGTTCTCCTTCCACCCGCCTGACAGTTGCCCACTTGGAACAACTGCAAGCTATACTCTCGGAAGCACATCTAGACTACCAACTAGAACTGGTAGACGGGAAGATAATCGTTATGGGCCCATCAGACATTGTATCGAGTGAAATTGGACTCGAATTTGGCAGACTTTTACTAAATTGGGTCAAGCCCCGGAAACTCGGACGAGTTTTCGATTCCAGCGGTGGGTTTATTCTTCCCAATTTAGACTTGAGAGCACCGGATGTTTCTTTTGTGTTAGCGGCACGTCTCAAACAAAGCAAACGGTATTTTGCCGAAATGGTTCCAGATTTAGTTGTAGAAATCAAGTCTCAGTCCGATCGCCTAAAACCACTCCGAGACAAAATCATATCATTTATCGAAAACGGAGCGAAAGTAGGAATTTTAATCGATCCAGACAAACACACAGTAACAATTTACAGTCCGACATCCGAGCCAGTTGTATTGAGAGACGGCGACATGATTTCAATACCCGAACTCTTACCAGGTTGGGAAGTTCCGGTTGTGGAATTGTGGCCAGTTGAGTTTGAATAAAATTAAAGAAACAGCAGACAAACCTCAAATAAATTCATCTGCGTACCCTTCGGGAAGGCTTCGCCTACATCCGCCTTTCATCTGCGGTTCAAAAAAGCCAAATAATCAACCCCAGCAACACACCAACCCCAGTCACAACAGTCAACACATAAAACTGCGATTGACCGGTGCCGCTGTACTTCAACCCTTCGCCGCTGAAAATTGTGACAAAACCGAACAAATTCACCGCCCCGTCTACGATGTACTTGTCAGTCCAAGCGCTGATTTGAGCAATAGAAGCCACGGCCCAAACCACAGTCAAGCGGTAAACTCGATCGATATAAAAGTCGTAAGCCAACAAATCCTGCACCGCCGGCAGCGGCAGCCGTACCGGTCTAGGTAAAACCCCGTACCAATAAATCGCCACCCCAATCCCAACGCCAATCAAGCCAGATAGCATTAAAAGCGGAACATTTAGAGTCTTCAACAGCAAATTTAAAGTATCAAAATCCCAGGTTTTCGCCCAAGGCCCAGTCCAACTAATTAACAGTTGCCACCGTTGCAAAATCCAAGGCACTAACAGCCCAATCACCGTCAAAATTACCATCGGTAATGCCATAGTCCAACCGACTTCTGGAGTTCTGCGAGTTTTCGGCTGCGGTTTTCCGGCAAACACTAAACCGAATACGCGAGTTAAATTTAGGGCTGTCAAACCGTTAACTAACAGCAGCACAACTACTAGCCACAAAGGCACTGTCCAAAAACCGTTGAGCCAGCGCCGCATTACCCAAAAGTTGCCCATCGGTAATAGCGCTACCATCCCCGCAGCGCCTACTAAATAAGCCGTAGTCGTGGCAGGCATCTTCGACCACAACCCACCCATTTCTGTTAAATTTTGAGTGTTAGTTGTGGTAATAATTGACCCTACGCTCATGAATAATAGGCCCTTGGCGATCGAGTGGGCGAACAGCAACAGCAAAGCAATGTCAACTTGATTTAGCCCCACGGCGATAAACACCAAACCCAAAGAAGCGCTGGTAGAATGCGATAGTGCTCTTTTGATGTCAATTTGGGCGATCGCCACCAAGGAAGCGCCAACAGCCGTCACCGCACCCAAAACCACCAGCACCACACCAATCACCGGCGACAGCGCTAAAACAGGCTGAAGTTTAATCAAAACATAAGCCCCAGCGCCCACAACAACCGTATTCCGCATAATCGAAGCCGGGTTGGGCCCTTCCATCGCCTCATCCAGCCACAAATGGAACGGAAATTGAGCGCACTTAGCTGTAGGTGCCGCGATTAAAGCTAAGCCTAAAAGAGTCGCAACTAGAGGAGACAAAGTTGCAGTTTTCGCCCATGTTTCTAAATCGGAAAAATTCAAACTTCCTGCTAAAGTAGAAAGCGTCACTACTCCCATCAGCAGCGGTACGTCTCCTACACGCTTTGTTAAAAACGCATCTCTAGCCGCCGTTACTACCAGCGGTTGAGCGTACCAAAACCCGACTAGCAAATAAGTAGAAAGCGTCAGCAATTCCAACAAACCGTAAGTTAGCAGCAGCGAGTCGCTAATGGCAATGCCACTAATTGCTCCTTCAAAAAAACCGAGCAGCCCAAAAAATCGAGCTAGCGCCCAGTCTTTTTCCATGTAGCCGATCGCGTAAATTTGTGCTAGCAAACTCAGGAATGTAACTAACTCCATTGCTCCGACGCTGATGGTGGAGATTTCTATGGCAAAGGACAAATTTAAATCTGCTGCTTGCACCCAGTGTACGAGCAACTGTTGGGGCGGTCGATCCCACGTTGCTGCAAAAATAACTGACCCGTGGATGAAAGCCAACACAGTCATCAGCAAATTGAAGTAAGCCGCTGGTCTGGGCCCTGTTCTACGAACGGTTCCCGTAGACCAAGGCAAAGTTAAAATTGCGCCTATTAAGCCATATAAAGGCACCCACCAACAGGCTTGGAGGAGAAATTCCGTCATTTAATTTATCCCTGAAACTTCAAATTACTGGCTGGCTTTATACAAAAGCAGTTTCGGGCGATCGCGCCACACCGTAAAAATTTGATTAAACCAGATCTTAATAGTTCTGGCAAAATAATTTGCACCTAAAATTCACTATACATGAAAGCATCAAAACTGAGAATTTTCTCCCTACAAAATTACAAGCTTCTCAGAATCAGCACTCACAGAAAAAAACGCCCGCCGATTGGCCAAGACTGTCTTTTTTGCCTATTTATTGGTGATCCCTCATGGGAAATCCCCAATTTCATCGACACCGATCGGTCTCGCCTTCACTTACCGAACTCTACTTTACAGGTATTTATACTCACTTGACTGCAAGCTGGCCGCCCGCATCTACTCCTCTATATATTAAGATTATTAAATAAATATTAAATTATTTGAAGTAACATAAAAATTTTTAATTTTAGTTATTAAACATTATGATGTTAGATTATATTGTCAAGGTGGACAACTTCCCCTATTCTATAAGGATAGGAAGCTTTACACTGCATTCCTAAATAATGTGGCCTTCCCCGTCCAAATTTTTAGATTTATCAAAGATTTGTAACGGCAATTCCGCTCATGCTTAAATTGGAGATTCAAAAATGTCAATAGCCGTGGGAATGATTGAGACAAAAGGTTTTCCCGCCGTTGTGGAAGCTGCCGACGCGATGGTCAAAGCTGCTCGCGTTACCCTTGTGGGTTATGAAAAAATCGGCAGCGCCCGCGTCACCGTAATTGTGCGCGGCAACGTGTCGGAAGTCCAAGCCTCAGTCGCAGCCGGAGTGGAATCCGTCAAGCGGGTGAACGGCGGAGAAGTAGTCTCTACCCACATCATCGCTCGCCCCCACGAAAACCTAGAATACGTTCTGCCCATTCGTTACACAGAAGCAGTAGAACAGTTCCGAGGCTACTAAGTTCTTAGCGCACAAAAATTTCCTTAAACGAAAATTTGTGCGATCGTCAAAAATTAACTGTTTAGTTCCCCAAATATTCAATCAGGAGTAAAACCAATGGCAATTGCAGTTGGCATGATCGAAACCCTAGGCTTCCCCGCAGTGGTAGAAGCCGCTGACGCGATGGTCAAAGCAGCCCGCGTCACCTTGGTAGGCTACGAAAAAATCGGTAGCGCTCGCGTTACGGTCATTGTAAGAGGAGATGTCTCGGAAGTGCAAGCTTCTGTCGCAGCCGGAGTAGAGTCAGTGAAGCGCGTTAACGGCGGACAAGTGATGTCCACCCACATTATCGCCCGCCCTCACGAAAACTTAGAGTACGTGTTGCCGATTCGCTACACCGAAGCTGTAGAACAGTTCCGTGAAGGCGTGAGCGGCATTCGCCCCCTCAACAGATCATAAGATAGGCGATTCCCTACGGGATAGCTTCGCTTCACGGCTGTTAGGGGCGTTTGGTAATTAAAAATTAAAAATCGCGCTGTTTTTGATTTAGCATTTTTAATTTTTAATTGAGGTGGGCATGGGATATTGGTTATTAGTCATGAGTCATGAGTCATGAGTCATTAGTTACTAGACGAAGCTCTAAAAGGCGGACACCGGAAATCGGACAGAGCTAATAAAAAAAAACAAGTGACCCTGTAAAAATGACAATTACCAATTACCTATTACCTATTACCTAAAATGCAAATGGCCAAAGTTCTCGGCACAGTTGTCAGTACCCAAAAAGAGCCGACGCTGAGAGGATCGAAATTTCTACTGCTGCAATTCATCGATCAAGAAGGTTCGCCAGTTCCCGGCTATGAGGTAGCCGCTGACTGTGTGGGCGCTGGTATCGATGAATGGGTTTTAGTGACCCGCGGCAGCGCAGCCAGGATCGCCCCAGGCAGCGAAAATCGTCCGATCGATGCTCTAGTAGTAGGCATTATAGATACTGTCAATGTAGAAAATCGCCTCATTTACAGTAAAAAAGACGACCCGTAACGCTAGTTGACAGTTGACAGTTGACAGTTGACAGTTGACAGTTGACAGTTGACAGTGAACAGTGAACAGCTAACAGCTAACAGCTAACAGTTGACAGTTGACAGTGAACAGTGAACAGCTAACAGCTAACAGTTGACAGTGAACAGTGAACAACTAACAACTAACAACTAACAACTAACAACTAACAACTAACAACTAACAACTAACAAAAAAAATTTTCAGCTTAGGAGAACTTAATTTATGGCAGTCCGCAACGTTGCGGCTCCCCCGACGCCTTGGTCGAAAAACTTGGCTGAGCCGAAAATTCACGACACCGCCTACGTACATTCCTTTTCTAACATTATTGGGGATGTACATATCGGTTCAAATGTGATGATTGCCCCCGGGACATCTATCCGCGCCGATGAAGGTACTCCTTTTTATATCGGACAAGGCAGCAACATTCAAGACGGAGTAGTGATTCACGGCCTAGAACAAGGCCGAGTCACAGGAGACGATGACAAATCCTATTCCGTATGGGTGGGGAAAAATACTTCCCTCACCCACATGAGTTTAATTCACGGCCCTGCCTACGTGGGCGAGGATTGCTTTATCGGCTTTCGCTCTACGGTGTTCAATGCCAGAGTAGGAAAGGGCTGCATTGTCATGATGCACGTATTAATTCAAGATGTGGAGATTCCCCCCGGTAAATATATACCTTCGGGAGCCATCATCACTAATCAGCAGCAAGCCGATCGCCTGCCAGATGTTCTTGATTCAGATGTTAAATTTGCGACCCACGTCATCGGCATCAATGACGCTCTAAGAACGGGTTATCGCTGCGCTGACAACATCGCCTGTCTAGCACCAATTCGCAACGAGCAAGCTAAAAACTCTAATATGCCTCCAATTACTTATTCTACCCATTCCACCAGCCAATTGAGCTCTTCTCTAGCCGATAGCATCCGCAATTTGCTAGCCCAAGGATACAGCGTAGGAGCTGAACACGCCGACGTGCGCCGCTTTCGTACCGGTTCTTGGCGCACTTGCGGCCCAATTTCCTCAACCCGCGAATCTGAAGTAGTCGCGGCTTTGTCAGCTTGCATGGCTGACCATCAAGGAGAATACGTTCGCTTGATCGGGATTGACACCAAAGCCAAGCGCCGCGTACTAGAAGAAATCGTCCAAAGACCGGGAGACAACGGCTCTAACGGCTCTAACGGCTCTAACGGCGCCAAAACTCACCCATCTAACGGTAAAGTTGCACAAGCTGCTCCCCAAAATACCGGTTCTGCGTCCAGCAGCGGCAAATTGAGTGCGGAAACAGTGGCTCAGGTTCGCAGCTTGCTCAGTCAAGGTTACAAAGTGGGGACGGAACACGCCGACGCGCGCCGCTTCCGTACCAGTTCCTGGCAAAGCGGGGCTTCGGTGCAAACGAGAAATGAATCTGAGGCGATCGCCGCTTTGGAAGCTGTGATGAACCAGTACCCAGGCGAATACGTGCGCTTCATCGGCATTGACCCGAAAGCTAAGCGCCGCGTGGTTGAAGAAATTATTCAGCGTCCAGACGGCCCGGTTGCTCGATCGGCTCAGACGGCTGCAACATCGGGATTCAAAGCAGGGAAAATTAAAGAAGCTTACACAGGTGCGGTTCCCAGCAGCGGCATCTTGACCGGCAAGACGATCGACCAAATCCGCAACCTGCTCTCCCAAGGCTACAAAATTGGCACCGAACACGCCGACCCGCGCCGTTTCCGCACCGGTTCTTGGAGCAGTTGCGCGCCGATCGCCTCCAACCGCGAATCGGAAGTAATTTCGGCTCTCGAAAGCTGTATGACAGAACACAGTGGCGATTACGTCCGTTTGCTTGGCATCGACTCCAAGGCGAAGCGCCGGGTACTCGAAGAAATTATCCAACGACCTTAATCTGCCTGGTAATTAGCTTGTTTCTCCCGTTAAGCCCTCGCACAGGTGCCCACGGGAGAAATCCAAGCGGATTGAATTTGGATTTGAGATAGTTAAAAAGCTCGATTGAGAAGGGTTGGTCAAAATCTAGAATCTTCTGAAACTTTCTAGAAAACGTTAAAGCATCAATCTTCTCAGTATTAGTAAATTATCGTTTCTTAGATTGACGTGGTTAAAATTATTAGTCGAAAAACCCCATAATTTAAAGTCCTTTGATCTAAAAAAAATAGCTCCTTTCATGGTGAAGTTGAATGTATTTATCGCCACTGCAATTAAGTAGCAACTCTCAGATTTTGATGAGTGGCGATGTAGTTGTGAATGAGGGTGCGGCGATCGCCCCTGGAGTAATCCTGCAAGCAGATCCGGGTAGCCGGATCTTGATCGCCGCCGGTGCCTGTATCGGTATGGGAGTTATCCTTCACGCCCGTGAAGGTACTCTGGAAATCGCGGCGGGCGTTATTCTGGGTGCAGGGGTGCTGGTGGTAGGTGCGGGAACGATCGGGGAAAATGCCTGTATTGGCGCCGGGACGACCCTAATCAATCCTTGTATCGAAAAAATGCAAATTATGCCAGCAGGTTCTCTAATCGGAGATACCAGCCGCCAAGCCGCCGCAGAAGAAGCAACCGCAACAGCGCCAACAGCAGCGCCAACATCACCAGAAACCCCCGAAGCCACTACGCCACCAGTCGATCGGTCGATCGAGCCGATCGAGCCGCCACAACCCGCCCAAACACCGCCTCAAACTGCGCCGGAGACTGCCCCAGACCCGCCGGAATCCACCGCCGCAGAGCCTCCCCAACCAGGGGAAACGCCAACTATTCTGTACGGTCAAGCTCACATCAATCGGCTGTTGGGGACGCTGTTTCCGCACCGGCAAGCTTTTAATCGATCGGAGGAAAACGGCCAAACTCTATCGGGCGGTTCCGGGTAGCCGTCATTTCGCCAAAAGGCAGCTATGCTGAAGGCAGAAAGATCAAATATAAATAGGTAATCTCATATTATTGGTAGCTCAGCAATTTGTAAGGCCTTGCCGCAGCAATCTGTGTCTTGTAGCTCGTGCAGTCTGTCTTCTCATCTGAGAAACTATAAACTATCAACAAATTTTTATTTTGGGAAGTTTCTAAGGGTAATAGAAGATGGACGGACAAACAGATCGTAACAGTCACCCCGATCGCTCGCAGCCCCAGGAATATTTCAAAGACACTGCTTTGGGCTTGGTATCTACCAAAAGTTTTCCGGCAATTGTCGGGACTGCTGACATGATGCTGAAGTCGGCGGGGGTAATTTTAGTAGGATACGAAAAAATTGGTTCTGGTCACTGTACGGCGATCGTCCGGGGCAGAATTTCGGACGTGCGTTTGGCTGTGGAAGCCGGAGCTCAGACAGCAGAACAGTTCGGACAGTTTGTTTCTAAGTTGGTGATTGCTAGACCTTTGGCTAATTTGGAAGTGGTTTTGCCGATCGGCTTTCGCCTGACTCAACTTTCCGAAAGTGGCAATTATTCTCGGCTTAGTAATCAGGCGATCGGTTTGCTCGAAACGCGGGGATTTCCGGCAATGGTCGGTGCTTGCGATGCTATGCTCAAATCCGCAGACGTACACTTGGCAGCTTACGAGAAAATTGGCGCCGGTTTGTGTACGGCAATTATTCGCGGTGCAGTTGCAGATGTAGCAGTAGCCGTAGAAGCCGGGATGTACGAAGCTGAGCGAATTGGCGAGTTGAACGCGGTGATGGTAATTCCGAGGCCTTTGGAAGATTTGGAACAAACTTTACCGCTGGCGAGTTGCTGGATAGAGCACCGTCAACCTGTGATGATGCCCGTGTCCGTTAAGGAAAAGGAACAAGAATTGATCGAACTTCCAGATTTGGAGAAATTGACTGTTTATGTGGAAGAGGAAATCAATCGGTAATTGGTAATTAGGCAACAAAAGTTTGTAGAGACGTACTGCCGCAAATACGGAGACGAAGTTTGTCAAAAAAATATAGAGTTTACTCGGTAGAACTGCTGGCAATAATTTATACTAAGTAGCTGTCTCAAACTTAATTTGCCGATCGAGCCGATTGCCCCCGCATCAAGAGACACACAGCACCACGTAAAACTAGACTTTTGAGATTCAGTCGATCGTCGGGTAAACAATCGAACACACTAATAAGTAAATCCAGCCGACGTGCAGAGCCTTTCAACGGGATTTAACTACTGTTAAAATAAACCAAAAATCCTGTTTAGGGTAGATTGCCGGGAATCATTTAAGAGTTACCCTGACCGCAGGTGGATGCTCTTTCAACAGATTAACGGCTGTCGAACTCAAAACTGACTGCCAAGAAATCAACCCCCAGCATCAAGCAATCCTGAAAGTTGACCTATGAACCTCAAACAATTTTACAAGCGTGGTTTGCACAGCGCCAAGAAAGGAAACTATGAAGTGGCACTTGAGGACTTCGATCAGATACTGCAAGTCAATCCCGCCGATGCCAAAGCCTACAACAATCGCGGCTTGGTTTACTATTACATGAAAGACTACCAAAAAGCGATCGCAGACCTCAGCCAAGCCCTAGATATCAATCCTAATTTATTCGAGGCTTACTTGAATCGAGGCAATGCTTGGCGCCATCTCGGAGAATACGAAAAAGCCATTGAAGATCTCAACTGCGCTTTAGCAAATAAGCCTAACAGCCACGCTATCTACAACAACCGGGGACTTGTACTTGCTAATTTAGGAAATTACGAAGAAGCAATAGAAGACTACAATCGAGCTCTCTCTCTCAATTCCAACAATTATAAAACCTATTACAACCGGGGGCGCGCTTACTACCTTTTGGGAGAAAAAGAGGCAGCAACAGAAAACTTTAACGAAACGCTGCGGTTGAATCCTAAATACATCAAAGCTTACATAAATCGAGGTCTCTGTTACCACCAATTAGGAGACAATACGCAGGCGATGGCCGATTACAACACAGCACTCGGCATTGACCCAAACAATGTTTATGCCTATTATAACAGAGGTTGCGTTCGCTATAAATTAAAACAAATGCAGTTGGCAATTGAAGACTTTAACAAAGCAGTGGAACTCGATCCGAACTATGTTAAAGCTTATCTGAACCGTGGTTTAGCGCTGTATAAACTCGGAGATATTCCGGCAGCTAATAAGGACTTTTACCACGTAATGTGCATTAATGCTGAAGCTTATCTATACTACCAAGCCCAGCGGTGCACGCCTGATATTAATTCTTACTTCAAGGAAGCGCCGCAGGTGGAACTTAATAATGCTGTCGAATACTACAACACAACATTAAATACTATGTCAACTTCCTTAAGTTCGGCAGCATTAAACGCGGTCTGGAATCAAGAAGATTTGGAGCACAGAGACTCGATTATCTGTGAAGGTGAATTTATTAATGATTGATTTAGTCAGTAGTCAGTTGCCATTAGTCCTTAGACTTATGGCATAAATCTTTGAGCGACAGGGAAACTGCAGATGCAACGCACAGGCATTTAAACCCACATTCCGAAACCCCCAACGGGCAGCGTATATGGATTGAGTAGATCAAAGTGAATCATCCGAGACAATGGTAAGTAGAAATATTCAATAATTTCTGTCCCTAATGATCACCCCGTTCTCCATTCCTGAAAATTGAGGTTCGGAGGTGAGTTAAATCTGAGTCCGTTAAAAATGCGCGAGATCAAAAACCAAGTTTATTGCTGAATCGGGAAAAAGCCTCCTTCGCGCATTTCTTGAATACTCTCTTTAACCGCCTGAATAATGCGCTCTGTGTCTTCATGAGTGTGAGCGGTGGAGAGAAAGCAGCTACGACCTTCGCATATGAAAATACGCTTTTCGAGTAAGTGAAAAAGTAGCGGATCTATCTCAACCGAGGCCACAGCGCGAAATTGCGATCCGAAATTTACAAGCGAGACAGAAACTTCATTTTCTTTTAAATAAGCATTCAGGGTTTCAACTAGCTGCGAAGTTCGCTGATTCAACTGCTGCTGAAGGGCTGGGCCTTGACTTTTAAGATAGCGCAGCACGCAACGCGCAGCGGCCAGAGCAAGTGGGTGCTTGCAAAAAGTGCCGGCAAAAATTGTTGTTTTTACCTGGGGGTAGGAATCATCACCGTAGTTCCACAAACCGCCGTCAATTTTATCCATATAAGCAGCTTTTCCAGCGATAATTCCAATGGGCATACCGCCGACAATTTTACCGTAAGTTGCAATATCTGCCTCAATGCCAAACCACGCCTGCGCGCCACCTTGATGAATTCGGAAACCAGTGACCATTTCATCAAAAATCAGTGCAATTTCTGATTCTTTTGTTAATTGCCGGAGTTGCTGGAGAAATTCTTTGGGTTGCAAATCGAGACGGCGGCTTTGCACCGGCTCCACGAGAACCGCCGCTAATTCGTGCTGATGAGCTTTGATAATTTCCAGGGCATGAGGGCTTCCGTAATCCAAAACTAAAACATCTTCAATAAAATTAGCGGGAATTCCTGGCGCTTTGGGAATGGTGCGTAAATCGCCATTTATCTTTTTTACAACTGCGAGAGTTCCGTCAAAATGACCGTGATAAGAACCAGAAAACAAAGCAATTTTATTGCGTTTAGTTGCCGCTCTAGCTAATCGTAGAGCTGCCATCACCGCTTCAGTGCCGGTATTAGAAAAAGCGACGAGCTCCATGCATCGCTTTGAGTTCCGGCGCTTGCTCGCATAGCTGCTCTAAATTTTCCAGGTGTCGCGCGGGAGCGATCGCAACTGTTGCTCCTGCGTCTTGGGCGATCGCACTAATTTTCGCTAAATTCCGCTTCAGCTTCGGCGGATAGAGGGGAACCGCGATCGCTTTGGCGTACAAGCATCCAAAAAAGGCGGCGAGATAGTCCAATCCGGGCGGGAAAAGCAGTAAGACTCGTTCGCCGCTGACGCCCAATGCCTGAAGTCGCACGGCGTGCGATCGGGCGATCGCATCTAACTCTCGATAAGTCAAACTCCCGGTTTCAGTTTTTCCGTCTAACAGAAATGTATATTTCTGCTCTGGTTGGTGTAGCGCTCTGTTTTGTAGAAGTTCTACTAAATTGGTACAACTTTCGGTGAGTTGGTTTCCCTTAATGCTTTCGTCACTCATCGATTCTTTTTTACCTATAAATCTTGTTTGCAGTACGCCAACCAGTTCCGCCAAATTCTTTCCACATAGACGTTTTGTGAACAGTTTTCGGGCGTTACGAGTCTCCCATCAGCGCGTTTGAGTCTTCAATCCGGGTATTAGTGATTGTTTTGAGGTTTTTTTGTCGATCGCGCTATTCGGCAATGGCTCCGGGGCGATTTCAGTCCGAGCCAGCTTTGATATCAGCTTCAGGGGCTTTACGGCTATCGACTTTAAGCATAGTAGGCTAGATGATATTAATTATCAACAGTTCTTGAGATAATTTTTTGAGTCCTATCGTTTCCTCTATGACAATCTTTTTAACTCTTGCCATAGCATTTTAGGCGATCGTTTGTCTAGCCCTGACAGCAACCATAATAGGCAAGTGGTGTCTAACTAGATAGAGGGTAAGACCCCCTATCTTAAAATGCAATAAGTTTTCATTAGTTAACTCTTGACAGATGCAAGTGCTCTGTTATCTAATTAAGGCACTTTCTCATTAAGCATCCAGCGACTACTTCCTTTAACCGAGGAAAGTGCCAACCGTGGGCGATCGTCCACGGTTGGCACCAGACTGAGGCGATCGCCCGATCGCGCTTCCTGCCAGACAAAGGCTGCTAGCGACGGGAGAATCCGATCGCACTGTGTCCGAAAACTGGGCCGGATATTCCGCAGGTTAGTTTCACGAGGCCCAGAAGAGCAGCAACGCTGCCACAAATCGTGTTGTGTAAGCAACGCAAACCACATATCCGAAGTTCTATCAATTGTTGATTCAAGAGTAATGAAAAGATCGCAGCTATTATTAAGCAGCCTTGGGCTGGCAGGAATCGTGTCGGCGTTAGTCGCTCAGCCGACGTGCGCTTCCAACATCGCGCAGGTGACGGGCGTTCGCCTCAACCCCACGTCAGAAGGCATTGAAATCATCCTAGACACTGAAGATGGAAGACCCCTGCAAGTCTTCAGCACCAGCTTTGGCGAAACTTTACAAGTTGATGTCATCACCGCTCAACTGCGATTATCGGGGGGAAATGAGTTTCGTCAAGACAAACCGGCTGCGGGAATTGCTTCTGTCACCGTTACTCCTTTAGATAACAACAGCATCCGAATCAAAGTCATTGGCGAGAGGGGTCAACCAGTGGCACGGGTGATTCCTAATGCTGCGGGTCTGATTCTCAGCTTAAAACCCACCTCGGAGATGACGGCTCGCCCGCCTACACCGGCTCCGATAACACAGCGGCCGGGGAGACCCGGAGAACCCTTGCCACCGACAGGGCAGCAGGTAGAGATACCCGCAGAACCTTTGCCACCGACAGCGCAGCCACCAGGAACGCCCGGAGAACCCTTGCCGCCTACAGCACAGCCACCAGGAACACCGACACAGCCACCCGCAACGCCACAGGTGGGGAGAGACGCGATTGAAATCGTCGTCACTGCAACACGAACCGCAGAAAGAGTGACAAACGTGCCACGCTCCATAACGGTGATAGACTCAGAAGAACTTCAGCAGCAGGTAGGGGCATCGAGAAATATCGGGGAAGCTCTGGCAAATCAGGTTCCCGGTTTCGCGCCCCCGACTCAACTTACTACCACTTATTGACAAACTTTGCGGGGTCGCGATGTTTCCGTTCTGATTGACGGCGTGCCACAAACGACCAATCTTCAATCTTTTGGCAGAGAATTTAGAACCATCGATCCCAGCGCGATCGAACGCATTGAAGTAGTGCGGGGGTCCACCGCAATCTACGGCGCTCAGGCTACAGGTGGCGTGATTAATATCATTACTCGTCGGCCAACTGAGGAAAGGCTAACTGCTGTTACTGAAGTGGGCCTCAGTAGCGCTTTAACAAACACAGAAGATGCTCTAGGCTTTAACGCTCAGCAGACGATTTCTGGCCGAAGTGGCAATTTCGATTTCACCGGCACTGTCTCGATCGCCAGAAGTGGAGCTTTTTACGATGCCAAGGGCGATCGCATTCCCTTTTTTGAACTCGGCGGAGATAGCAGCACCCTCTTCAACGTGATGGGCAAAGTCGGGGTAGATTTGGACACCCAACAGCGGCTGCAACTAACTGTCAATAACTATCGGGAAACCCAAGATCCCAATGTGATCCAAGACTTTAGCGTTGACGACCAGGAAGGACGGCAAAAAGCCCGCGCCATCCGAACCGGAAATTTGGATATCGACGGGGAAACACCGGGAAATAAAAGTACACAGGTCAACCTAAGTTACACCAACCAAAACCTTTTTGGCAGCAGCCTTCAAAGTCAAATTTACTACCGAACGAATTCCAATTCAGGCGTTCCTTCCGATTTTCGCACGTCCGATTTCTTTGGCCCATTTCTCGGCGTTGCTCGTTCGCGAGCCGAGAACGAACAAATAGGAGGTAGACTGGCGATCGTCACTCCTTTATCCCGTGCCGAAAATCTTCGATTAACTTGGGGTTCTGACTATGTTACTGAAGATAGCAAACAGCGTTTCGACTTGTACGACCCGGAGAGATTTGACACAAGTGGTGGCCGGGTTTACCGGAAAACCTCCTCGCGTACTTTCGTGCCTCCTTACACTTACAACAGCCTTGGCTTTTTCGGTCAATTGGAATGGAATATTGACGATATCGTCATTTTAAGTGGCGGGATACGTCACGAACGCATCGGGTTAAACGTCAATGATTATACCACTTTTAACGATCGCCAGATCCAAGGAGGCGAGCGCAAATTTAACGCCACCTTATTTAATACAGGGGCTGTCTATAAAATTAATGACACCTTCAACGTATTTGGCAACTTTTCTCAAGGTTTCTCAGTTCCCGATTTCGGGCGCATCCTCCGCCAACCCCCCGATAATTTTGTCGGAATTGAATCTTCGTTAGAAGTAACTCAACCGCAAAAAGTCAACAACTACGAAATTGGCATTCGAGGAGGGTGGCAATCCGTGCAAATGTCGCTTGCCGCTTTTTACAATACCTCCGATCTAGGAGTGAATTTTCAACCAGTTGGCAACACAGGTCGCCTGGAACTAACCCGCGCCCCCGAACGTATTTACGGCTTAGAAGGAACTCTGGATTGGCAACCTGCACGAGCATGGTCGATCGGCGGTACTGCTACTTATATTCAAGGCGAATATGACGACGACAATGGCCGTTCCCTCGCCCTCGATAGCAGCCGAATTCCACCGCTCAAGCTAACAGCTTATCTCCAAAACGAAACTTTGGAGGGATGGAACAATCGGTTACAGTTATTATATTCTGGAAATCGCGATATAGCCTTCAAAGACGGCTCGGATGGTGGCCCAATTAGCAGCTATCTCACATTGGATTACATCAGCTCGGTGAAAATTGGATCGGGGCAACTACAAGTCAAAGTCGAGAATTTATTGAATAATCAATATTTTCCCGTGCTGTCGCAATACATAGCGGGATTTGGCGTGGATAGCTCTAATTATGCAGGGAGAGGTTTGACTCTCAGTGTTAATTACCGGCTTAACTGGTAATTACAACAGATTGCAGGTTTATGAGGTAGATTCAATATCCTCCGTAGGGACACTCCAAGAACCCATTGGTGTCAATTTAAGCTGTTAGTCTGCCAGTCCTCGCACCCGCTAGTCCGCCAGGGGTTGAAATCCCTGTCTAATAGCTAAAGTCCTCTTACATAGGACTAATGAGTTGAAAAGTGTTTTTCTCAGTCCTCATAGCGCAATACGGTTTACTTAAGACGATCCCCCCTAACCCCCCTTAAAAAAGGGGGGGACAAGAATGCCCTCAAAGTCCCCCTTCTTAAGGGGGATTTAGGGGGATCTCCGGGGCATAAATATGTTAAGTGAACCGTATTGCCTCATAGCGAGGACTTTAGCTTTGAGACAGGGAATTCATTCCCTGTCGGACTATCGGTTTTACCTTAATGAGAACAGTTAACGGCTTCGAGGAAAATTTCGAGATGAAGTTCCGCAAATTCGCATTCAAACTGCACTTGTATTTGGGGTTGGTGGTAGGAATATTTCTAGCAGCAATTGCTTTAACCGGCAGCTTGCTGGTTTTCAGCCCAGAAATCGAGCAGTTCTTCAATCCCCAACTCCTGCAAGTCATTCCTCAATCCGAACGGATACCGCTGGAAAATGTCCTGCAAATTGTCGAAAAAGCTTATCCGCAAAATCAAGCTCTTAGTATCTTGCTGTCGCGATCAGCGAGGGAAATCTGTAAAGTTTCGATGCTGTCAAAAAATGAGGAAGTAGTGAGCGTTTATGTCAATCCTTACAGCGGCGAAATCAAGGGTGCGCGCCTTAACAAAGAAACTTTTACAGGTTTTATTTTGACGTTACACGCGGAATTAGCTGGAGGAGAGTTTGGTCATGTTGTGGTCGGTATTTGCGGTCTAGTAATGCTAGGACTAACTTTTACTGGTTTGGTATTATGGACTGGTTGGCGCAATTTGGCTCGCGGATTTTCGATTAATTGGAAAGCTCACTGGCAGCGGACTGTATTTGATTTACATAACGTTTCTGGCATTGTATCGGTTGTTTTTTTTATCCTCATTTCCGCTACAGGAACAGCGATAAGTTTTTATACGCCGTTTGAATCGGCTCTGTATTGGCTAACAAATGAAAAACCCCAGCCAGAATTAATTTCGCATCCCTACTCTGGTAGTTCTCGACAAAACCTTGACGAAATATTGCACCAAGTTAATACCGTTTGGCCGGAAGCTAAAACCACTTTTATTTCTCTGCCTTTGACACCTGAAGCAACTTTTAAAGTCAGGAAAAAATTTCCAAATGACCCGCACCCAAACGGGATTAGCACCATTTATCTCGACCAATACAGTGGCGAAATATTGCGGGCTGACAGTGTAAATTCAGCTTCTGTAGCAAATCGAATTCTCAACTCGCTTTATCCGCTACATATTGGCAGCTATGGCGGAATTTACTTGCGACTTGTACACGCGATCGCAGGATTAACAGCGATCGTACTGTTTATGACGGGTGTACTGATGTGGCGGCAGCGGCATTTGGCGAAATTTTACCGCAAGGAGGCGAGGCAGCAATATGAAAAATTATCTCCACTTAGCCAGCAATGGCCTTGGTTTTAATGAGAGCGGCGTGCGGTTTGATGCGGGTGTCATTGCTCTTCTTCTCAAAAGGTTATTTTTTACCGATCGCTAGAACTTATTGATATTTAGTTTTAATTGTCTGAACACTCTAATACTAAATTATTGATTTTGGCAAGTAGTAATTGATAGTAATTTTTAAAGTAATTTCTTAATTATCATAAGTTTTTTGCTAGTACCCGCAGCGGACTTATCCAGTAAAGCAGCCAATATTAGAGGTTTTCGCGGCTTAGAGTCATGCCCGCCGACCGCAGCGCCCCCAAAATCATCGCCGATCGCCCGCAGGTGCAGCTTCTCAAAAGAACTGATAACTATTTTAAATAAACAAATTTTAATTTTTGCTTGGCATTGGCAGCAGACTTATATTATTTTAATAGCACTACTGCAAATTATTAGTGATAAGCCATTAAGTTGTTGACAATACGGTTTACTTAAGACGATCCCCCCTAACCCCCCTTAAAAAAGGGGGGGACAAGAATGCCCTCAAAGTCCCCCTTGCTTTCGGGGGATTTAGGGGGATCTCCGGGGCATAAATATGTTAAGTGAACCGTATTGAAGTTGTTGACAGCGACCTGATTGCATAGTCGCTCGTGTCAAGAAACTAGATTGAAACTGCGATCGCAGCATAGCTGCGCCTGTTACTCACAGGCTTAGTTTTCGTAGCCTGGGTAGGTTTTCAGCAGAGTACAAGTGACAGGAGTGCAGCTCAATCGGTGCATTCACTCTTACAGATGGTGTAGGATCTCAATTTTTTAAATGTGTGGTGTGAAAATGAAACTGTGTCTGCCGTTTTTCTGTGTTGCGCTGCTGAGCGTTGGTATCATGCCAGTAGCAGTAGCTGAGTCAAGGAGTTTCTCTGATGACACTAATTTAAACCGAACTGAAGCGGAACCCGAGCTCGCTCAGATACCCTTATCTCCCTCAATCAGTCCAGAATCAGAGGGTTCTCCTCAACCACCGGCCCTTCTCGCCCCGGAAGTGCTGCCAGACAGGCCCCTGTTAGAGAAGTCTGAAGTAAAAAGTAGGAAGTTTACGGTCAAGCTACCTGTTCCAAGCGAAGGCGAAAACCTTAATTCTCACTCTTACCTCGCTCCTTCGCACTTAGATGCTCCCAAAACCCCTACGCCCAATCTCCTGTCTGCAGACCCGCAGCCATTAGTGCAGACAGCAGAAATTGGGCGACTCAATGACATAGAACAACCTAGCACCAGTGCTTCGGTGCTGTTACAGCAGCCGGTCTCAAGATTTACCAACTTTTCGGATGTTGTACAACTCTCTCAATCAGTCGTACAAGTAACAGGTGTACGGCTTAACCCTACGGCTGCTGGTTTGGAAGTCATATTAGAAACGGCAGCGGGGGAAGTGCTAGAAGCTACCACTCGGACATCCGGCAAAACCCTAATCGCCGACATTCCCAGTGCCCAACTGGCTTTGCCAGAGGGTAAAGAATTTCGCGCTGACAATCCCAGTGAAAAGATTACTTCAGTGACGGTGACTCAGGTTGATGCGAATCGCATCCAGGTAAGCATCACTGGAAAGACAGCAGTACCGATCGGACAAGTCGTCAGAGGCGATCGCGGTTTAGTTCTCAGCGTGACTCCTGTAAATTCTGACGAACTTGAAATTGTCGTTAGTGCCACCCGCACCGAAGAAACTATAGAAAATATACCGCGATCGGTGACAGTAATTACCCGTAGGGAGATTGAAGAGCAAACTCCCGTGTCGCGAAGCCTGCAAGATATTGTCGGCCGGGAGGTTCCAGGCTTAGGGCCTTCGACTCAATCGAGAAGTCAATTTGGGCAAAACTTGCGCGGTCGCGGTATTTCTGTCTTAATCGACGGCGTACCCCTGACCACAAATACTCAACCTCGGGGGCTGCAAACCCTTGCTCCCAATGCGATCGAGCGAATTGAGGTGGTTCGCGGCCCCAATGCGATCTACGGGAGTCAGGCCACAGGCGGGACGATCAATATTATTACCCGCAGGCCGAGCGAAAATACGCTGTCTCAACAATCAGAAGTAGGTCTGACTGCTGCCGCCGGAAACCAACGCTTCCTAGAAAGTGGCAGTTTTGGCAACTACATTTCGCATTCCCTATCGGGTACAGAAGGCGCTTATAACTACGCCCTTTCCTTCTCGCGAGAAAGCACCGGCACTTTTTATGATGCTGAAGGCGATCGCATTTTTAACAATCGCCCCTTAGATCAAAGCGCTACCTTCAATGTATTAGCTAAGGCAGGAGTAAACCTAGATTCTCGACAGCGCTTGCAACTAACATTCAATCACTACCGTTCTAGCTAAGTCGATAACGAGTATATCAACGATTTGAGCGTCGATACCCGCCCTGCCGGAACCGAAAAAGCCCGCGCTTTGAGAGTAGGAGAACTGGAAATTATTGACTCTAACCCCCCAAGAGATATAAATACTCTCCTTAACTTCACCTACACCAACGATCGGCTTTTTGGTAGCCGGCTTCAGGCTCAAGCTTACTATCGATCCAACTCTCTAAACTTTTTTCCTACCGATTTTCGAGATGCTTTTTTCAAAAATATTGCTTTTGGACAGGTAGAAAGTCAAAATTTGGGAGGTCGCTTGCAGATTGAGACTCCTGTATTTACAGCAACTAATTTACTGTGGGGAGTTGATTACAACAGCGAATACAACACAGTTGTGCAAGATATTTTCGATCCTGTGGCTTTCGATGAAAGCGGCGGTCGAGTTTACCGTAAAATTAACGATCGCGTCGAGGTTCCGCGTTATGACCTCAGCCAGCTAGGTTTGTTTGCTCAGTTGCAATGGGATATTAGCAATAACTTTTTAGTCAGCGGCGGAGTGCGCCACCAGCGCGTCGGTTTCAGTGTTGACGACTATACTACTTTCCCAGGCAATGCAGATATTGAAGGCGGAGATTTGGACTTTAATAACACCGTGTTTAATGCCGGTGCTGTCTATAAAATCACAGATACATTTAATGTGTTTGGTAATTTTGCCCAAGGTTTTAGCATACCAGATTTTGGCAATCTCCTGCGCCGTCCGCCAGCCGGATTTTCGATTGCGGGCGATTTTAAACAATTAGAAGCGGTAAGAGTTGACAACTACGAAATTGGGGTGCGCGGCAACTGGCAACAAGTGCAAGCGTCTATTTCTGGTTTCTACAATACCTCCGAATTGGGTGAAAGTTTCCTCTTAGACAATCGCGGTTTTCCCATAGGAATTAATCGGGCTCCGCAACGAATCTATGGGGTTGAAGGAACTCTTGACTGGCAGCCGGGAGGGGGATGGCAACTAGGCGGCACTGCAACTTGGCAAGAAGGTGAAAATGATGTCAATCAAGATGGAGATTATTTGCCTCTCAATAGCAGCATTATCTCACCGCTGAAGCTGACGAGTTATATTGCACACCAAACTACGCCTGGATGGCGCAACCGATTGCAATTGGTTTATATCGGGAATCGCGATCGGGCTTTTGATGAAGGAGTTGACCTTGCAGATATAGACAACTATCTGGTGGTGGATTACATTAGCGCCATCCAGATTGGGCCGGGAACACTAAACATTGGCATTGAGAATTTGTTGGACACCCAATATTTGCCAGTCAGGATTCAACGTGCCGGCGGTTTTAATAATTCTGAGAGGTTTGCTGCTAGAGGCAGAAGCCTTAATGTCCGCTACGTTATCAATTGGTAATTGGTAATTGGTAATTGGTAATTGGTAATTAAAACCAGTACCTACCCAATTACCAACTGCTATATCAAATCTCGTTAAACCCTTATCAAAAAATTGGTGGGGAGATGTTTTCCGGTTGCGCTCCGGCGATGCGGACCGAGCTGTTCAAAGTATCAATTATGCAAGGTGAGAGACTTATGAAATTGCGCCAGATCGCATTAGTTTTGCACCGCTATGTAGGTGTGATGGTGGGAATCCTGCTAGCGATCGTCAGCTTAACTGGCAGTTTGCTGGTCTTTTGGAAAGAGCTCAACGTTTTCCTCAATCCCCAGATGTTCCAAGTTATCCCGCAGAGCGATCGAGTATCTGTACAGTTTGTAGTTGATACAGTCCGCTCAGCTTATCCCGATTGGCAGCTTAATTTCATGGATCTGCCTCGCACGTTAAATAGCGTGTATACAGTGAAAATGCTCTTAAATGACGGCGGGCGTGCCTCCATCTATCTCGATCCTTACACGGGAGCAGTTCTCGGCTCTCAGGAGTGGGGCCGGACTGTTATGAGTTTCATTTATAACTTCCACATCAGCCTTCTGGGAGGCAAAGCGGGCGAAACAGTTGTTGGTATCTGCGGACTGCTGTTGCTGCTGCTGACTGTAACTGGACTCATTTTGTGGCCTGGTTGGAAAAAGCTGGCGGCTGGCTTCGCGATCCGGTGGCGTTCCTCGTCTCAGCTAATTAACTACGATCTTCACAAAGTCGGGGGGATTTTATCTTGTGTATTTCTGATTGCGATCGCCTCCACCGGCACAGCCATGACTTTTGAGACCCAGTTTAAAAGCGCAGTTTACTCGCTTGCCGGCACACCCAAACCCCCACAATTAACATCAACTATTGTGGCGAATTCGCCGCCGATCTCCGCAGATATTGTTTTACAAAAAGCTGACTTGGCGTTACCATCCGGCAAAAGCATTTCCATTACCTTTCCCCGCAAACCGCAGGGGATATTTGTAGTGCGTAAAAGACTGGTCGGAGACATCCACCCAAACGGTAGCAGCAATGTCTATCTCGATCGGTATAGCGGTGAAGTTTTGCGGGTGGAAAATTCTTTTACAGCAAATGCGGCATCCCGGATTATAATTTCGTGGTTCCCGCTACATATCGGTGCTTTCGGGGGGTTGACAACACGCATCCTCTACGTTTTCATTGGGTTGACGCCGACATTGCTGTCGATCACTGGTCTCGTACTCTGGCGCAGGCGACAGTGGAGATTAGCGACTAGGCGGGAAGCAAGCCGGCAAATTACGGCGACAGTAGCTGAACCTCAAAAAATTTATCCGATCGCAGAATGGCCTTGGTTTTGAAAATAATTGATCGGGATCAAAGTGAAACAGTCAAAGAGATTCACTTTCAAGTGCTACAGGAAGTGCCAAAGCGTGTTGAAATCGCTTTTGATAAATGGTTGGCTGGTGATTCAAATGGCAAAAAATCTGGTAGACCTAGATTCAAAGCCATAGGTCAATACAAAACTTTCACTTACCCACAATTCAAGCAACATCACTTCAGTGGTAATAAAATTACGCTGTCGAAGATTGGTGATGTGAAAGTGATTGTACACCGCCAAATACCTGAAGGCTTTGAGATTAAAACAGTCTCAATCACCCAAAAATCTAACGGTTATTATGTCACTTTAAGCCTTGATGACAAAACGGTTTCGACAATCAAACGCGACTTCAATCCTGACAATAGAGTTGAAGGTGAAAATACAAGACTCAGACATTACTTGGCTCGGTTAAAAAGAAAAACTCTTTGTTATTCTAAGTGTGAAAAAATGCTAGGGTATTCAATTAAATTACTAATTCATTATCTAAAATTTGGAGATGTTCCAATTCCCCATCAAAATCCAAGAAATCATTTTCGGCTCCCCTCTCGTATTTTTGCTCGTATCATACCCTAATTCAGCAACGCCCCTTTTTTTAGTAACAATACTTCGGACAGTTTTTTAAATCCCCTGGCAGATTGACAGCGCTAGCTATGCCCTTTTCAACGCATTGTTTCTTTCTCTCTTCACTCTTACTTAAACGAAAGAAAAAACAGTCCACAATACAGCCAGCCTGGGTTTGGGGTAGTCGATTAGAGCCTAAAACTGTCCGAAGTATTGTTAGAAAAAGAGTAGCGCGAAACAGGAAAAACAATTATTTTTTAATTTGACCTTGTTGCCAATTTCCTTCTAGCTTAGTTCCATCTGCATAAATGTAGGAACCTTGACCGTGTTTCTGCCCGTTGAGAAATTCACCTTGATAGCGATCGCCATTGGCGTAAGTACAGACACCTTTGCCATTAAACTGACCCTCGCGAAATTCGCCTTCGCAGCGATCGCCATTGGCAAAAACATAAACACCTTTCCCGGTCATCTTACCCTTGACAAAAATGCCTTTATAGCTATTGCCATTAGCAAACTCGCGGACACCCTCACCATTAAATTCTCCATTCTCGAACGGGCCTTGATAACGTCCCCCTTCTTTAAAAGTTAACAACCCCTGACCTTGAGCATTGCCCTTGACAAACTCTCCTTCATAGCGGTTGCCGTTCGGATATTCGCGAACCCCTTTTCCATCAAATTGCCCTTCACTAAACTGCCCCTGATAACTACCTCCTTCAGCAAAGGTATAGGTTCCCTGTCCGTGAGGCAAGTTACTCAGCAACTCTCCTTCGTAGCGGTTCTTATTAGCATATTGACAGACTCCTTTACCGTTAACTTTGCCTTCTTTAATATCTCCTTCGCAACGAGTGCCATCACTGAATGTAAAAGCCCCCCGCCCGCTGGGAGAACCATTGGCAAAAGAGCCTTCATAACGAATGCCATTAGTGGAAGTAAAAGTACCTGTACCGTCGAATTCACCGTCTTTAAAAGTTCCTTCGTAGCGGTTGCCGTTAGCAAATTCGCGGACACCTTGACCGTTGAATTCACCAGAGGCAAATTCTCCTTGGTATCGACCTTCTGCTTTAAAAGTATAGACACCTTTACCGTGAGGTTGGCCGTTGAGAAATTGCCCTTCATAGCGATCGCCATTGGCATATTGGCAGAGGCCCGGTCCGCTGAGTTTTCCCTCGCTCAATTCTCCCTCACAACGTCCGCCATCGGGTAAAGTAATCACTCCGGCCATTGCGGGGTGAGGGTTGGCGAATAACTCAGCCATTCCCAAGTTGGAGCCAAGTAATAGAGCGAATCCAAATCGCTGAAGTTTACTTAATGTTGCTGGCGACATTCCAAAATTCATAATTTACACAAAATTCAATTTTTAGCTTTGCAGTTGCTTTCTTGGTGCTATTGAATTCCCAGCCAAATTGCTAGGTTTCCAGAGAATCCCTACTCATTGAGCCGGAAGGTAATGGATGCTATTTTTCCTTGAATGCCGCTTTCTGATGAGACGAATTTCCATTTTCCTACGGTTTGAATCGCTGCGCGATCGAAGTCGTCGTAGTTGCTAGAAGTCTCGATCGCGATGTTGAATGCCTTACCGTTAGGGTCAATATCAAACTTGACTTTCACTTGACCCTGGCGCCCTTCTTTTCTGGCGGCGCTCGGATATTCAGGTTTAGCAGCGCAGCTAATGCAAGTGCCTGGTGCAGGGCCCGAAGGACGGGAAGGACTCCCCCCTCCACCAGGGTTTTTCGGTTTTGGCACTGAGCCCGAACCACTGCCAAAGGGCTCTGAAGAAACCCCTCCACCAGTTCCACTCCCACCGGATGCTGAGTTCGAGGGACTTCCTCCTGGGTTTGTGGCATCCGCGATCGCACTTCCCGAATTGCGGCCGCCTCCAGGCCTGGTAGCTGTGACTGGCGGGCCCGCTGCGGGCGATCGAGCTATGGGGCCAGAACCTGCCGCAAATGGCTCTGAGGAAGATATTCCGCTTTCACTCTGGGGGTTTCCGCCTCCGGGGCCAGAGGAGGGGTTTGTGAGATCCGCGATCGCAGTTCCCGAATTGCGGCTGCCTCCTGGCCTGGTAGCTGTGACTGGTGGGCCCGCTGCGGGCGATCGAGCTATGGGGCTAGAAGCAGGATTTAATGGCTCTGAGGAAGGCGAGGGCGAGTTATTGTTTTCAGGACTATTCGAGGACTTGGGATTTCCAGCATCTGCAGTAAAATCTGTGGCACTCTCAGCGCCCTTGGGGCGAGATTGGGTAACGGGTGGTTCGCTTTTAGGAGGTTCCTCACTGGCGATCGGGCTATCATTTTTGGGAGGATCGGGCGATGGGGTTTTGGGTTCGTTGGCGATCGGGCTTGGAGGAGTTTCTGGGGGAATCAAATCCTGTTTAGGTGCGATCGCAGAAGGCTGCTCTGGAATCGGCGGTGGCGTTGCTGCTACCGGTGGCTGCTCTGGAATCGGCGGTGGCGTTGCTGCTACCGGTGGCTCCTCTGGAATCGGTGGTGGCGTTGCTGCTACGGGTGGCTCTTCTGGAATCGGTGGTGGCGTTGCTGCTACGGGTTGCTCCTCTGGAATCGGCGGTGGCGTTACCGCTACGGGTTGCTCCTCTGGAATCGGCGGTGGCGTTACCGCTACGGGCGGCTCTTCTGGGGGAGTTGGCTCTGGTGGCGGTTCTGGTTTGAATGTCTCAGGCGGGGGAGATACCTTTTCTGGAATAGCTGGCTCTGGCTTGATTTCCTCTACTTTCGGTTCATCCAGCATGACAATTTCAATGGCATCGTCTGCAAATTCAGCAGGTTTGACCAACTTGAGGCTCAACGGCAGTATAACAGCGTGCAGTATGGTTGAGGCTAGCAGACCGATCGCCAGAATTTTTTTGAGAGCCTCTTCTTCTTGTTGTCTTTGCGTCGCCGAAATATTTGAAAAACTCATGCCTGATGAATCTCCTTCATTAGATTGTAATTATTCTCATTTATTGATTTTTTATATAGCGAGTTTATCCTATCACCTAGCATTCTGTTTTGCTGTCTGTGTTACTCACGCGGGCGCTGTCCGCAGTCGAATTCTGGCAGAGAAAATTCCAAAATTCCTTAACCGCAATACTCTAAGCCATACTTTACCAAAAAAAATCAGTATTCTCAAGCCTTTTGGACTATAAATATTATTTATCTTTTTTTTAAATACTATAATTTATTTGTATGTTATTTGAGGTGCGATCGCTTGACATTCCCTAAAAATCATGAAAATCTAGTTGAGAATCTTTTAAAGTATTGAACACTATTGTCAACTCCTAACGCAAAGATTTAGCAACAAAGCACTGACAGAAAAATCGGTAGGGATAACACTAGGAGCATTTGGAGTACAGGCAAAGATACTCACATACAGGTAGTGCGTTTGTGCGATCGCGATCGCGCCAAGGAGTGAAACAATTCTCCGTCTGAATCACTTGTGCCGACTTGACGCAGAAACTCTACCAGCCTTCTATCGCGCGGCGTTGCACCATTAGGCAGCTTGCGATCACTTAACAGAGCTAGCGAGACTACAAACCAATGGATACTTTCATTTACATTTTTAAGGCCGCAGGCATTGTTGCTTGGCCGCTATTGGCCTCGTCAATCGCAGCAGTCGCGCTGATCATAGAGCGTCTTGCCTTTTGGTTTAGGGTAAATCGGCGGCAGCGGCGAGTCGTGCGAGAAGTTCTACAGCTATACCGTGAAAACCCCGATTTGGCCATCAAAAAGTTACAAGTAAACGCCGATTTACCCCTGGCCCGGATTTTTTTAGAAGCTTTAGAATTAGACTCGCCCAACATCGAAGAATTTCGTTTGGCCCTAGAGAGTGGCGCTCAGGCCGAAATCCCCATCCTGAAGCGATTTAATACAATATTTGATACCATTATCAGCCTTTCCCCACTATTTGGGTTGCTCGGCACTGTTTTGGGATTAATTACCACTTTTGGCTCGCTCAAACTGGGAGAAGCCGGCAGCAGCAATGCAGCAGGCGTTACCGGTGGGATTAGCGAAGCTCTGGTATCTACGGCAATAGGGTTAGTTGTGGCAATCTTTACGCTTTTATTTGCCAATATGTTTCGCGGGTTTTACTTACAACAAATTGCTTTTATTCAGGAAGCTGGAGGGCAACTAGAATTATTGTACCGTCACCGCTACGAAAAACTACCGAGAGAATCTAACTATGCGTCTACCCGATGAACCCGATAACATTGCTCAGATCAATATCGTGCCAATGATTGATGTGGTATTTGCTATATTGACGTTTTTAATCATTTCTTCTCTGTCTTTATCCAAATCCGAGGGTTTGCCCGTAAATTTACCGAAAGCATCAACTTCTCAGGCTCAGGAAGCGCCTTCTAAAATTACCATCACCATTGAGGAATCGGGAAAATTAATGGTTGATAAGAAGCCAGTCAACTTAGACCAGATTGAGGGTGCGGTGCGGCAGGTTATGGGGTCAAATCAGACTTCTTTAATTATTTTGAACGCGGATCAAGGTGTCAATCACGGAAATGTTGTGGAAGTTATGGATCGATTGCGCCGAATTAAGGGAGCTAAGTTAGGGATTGCTACGATCAAGTAGAGAGTTAGTAGAATTCCTACTTGATAATTTTCTCATACCCTTAAACTGCAATTCCCCGATGCAGATTTACTAAAGATCGTAGGATTGACGCACGAGTGCTTAGAAACCGTGTTTTTTCAATAAAATATAGCTTTCTGTTTCTCCGTCTTGCAGAAAGCTAAAAGCTAATTGATGAGGCTGGTGCTGGCACCTGTAGCGCAGGAAGTCTAAACCTGTCGAACTTTTAAGCTATTGTGCATTTAAATTGTATATTTCGACGATCGATCAAAAATCTTCTCCCCCTCTCCCCC
>Ga0163149_10001237_pt1 | contig 33159 bp, 21 predicted proteins | sample OliLakLV19MP5G1_FD_148604 | JGI IMG/M metagenome (GOLD analysis project Ga0163149, IMG submission 148604) | Freshwater microbial mat bacterial communities from Lake Vanda, McMurdo Dry Valleys, Antarctica - Oligotrophic Lake LV.19.MP5.G1 | ecosystem: Environmental > Aquatic > Freshwater > Lake >... | reverse complement strand
ATATTGCATTGCCCAAATGTTTTGCTAAATATTTTTGCTCAGCAACCGGACACAAATAATCCGAACTTATACCAACCACCAAAGATTTTGTTTTTATTGAGGCCAGCACATCTTCCATCTTTCCTCTTCCCCTTGCAATATTATGGCTGTCCATTGCCTTGGTCAATAGCCAATACGAATACGCATTAAAACGTTGTACCAGTTTATCTCCCTGGTATTCTATATATGAACTTGCTTTATAATTATCTATTTTATCTTCATCATCCGTTTGCGTTTTAACAAAGGCTTCGTAATTCCTATACGTTAACATCCCAATAGCACGTGCAGCTTTCAGTCCTTTTGCACCTGCATTATCTTTTTGTTCTTTCCATGTTGTATCCGCTTCTATCGCCAGACGCTGTGCGGTATGTATAGCAATTCCCCAGGCAGATTCGCGCGGACTTGTTGTTGTCAATACCAATTTATCAAACACACCCGGCTCCATTATTGTCCATTCCAATAATTGGTATGCACCCATTGATCCTCCTGCACCAATTAAAATTTTATCGATGCCCAAATGTTTTCTTAATGCTATATGCGCATTTACCATATCGCGTATAGTAACCATTGGAAAACTGTTATAATACTTTTTTCCTGTCAGCGGATTTGCGGATAATGGACCGCTGCTTCCATAACATGACCCCAGTATGTTCGCACAAACAATAAAATACTTAGCCGGATCTAATACTTTTCCTTCACCAATAATTATATCCCACCAATCGGCACAATTAGCGTTCGCGGTTAGCGCATGGCAGATCCATACTACATTGCTTTTATCATTATTAAGTGTTCCGTAAGTGTTATAGACAATTTCTATAGAAGGCAAGGTGACGCCTGCTTCCAATGGAAATGGTTGATTGTGAATATATTTATCCTCTTGCATAATTGGCAAACCTACATGATTTTTTCAATAACACATAAATCAGGTCAAAAATTACCACAGATTCACAAAACTCTTAATTAGAAAAAAAGCTGAATAAAACTACGAAATATCTGCATCTGGCAATAATAAAATACCAATGCTAGATATATTAATTTTGGATTTTGTAAAAGCTAAACAAACCCAGATAATTCAAAGCATATGTGGATTTCAAGGGTTCTAAATAAATTTTATTGTATAAACGCCTTGATAGAGATTATAAATTCTATCATTTAACAAAAGGTCCTTCATCAAGTTGTCCATACTTTTATGACGCAAGTATACTTCTGCAATTATTTGATTCAAGTGTAATTATTACTATAAGTCATATGTTAGTTCATAATTTAAGTTCTAAAGTCAAGATTTTATCCTGTTTTATTTTATTAACTCTCTCTCAGTCATCCTACTCTCAATCCATTACTCCCCCTCTAGCAAGTAAAAATCCTAATCAATTAATTATTCACGGAGATACTATTATCGATAACTACTATTGGATGCGTGATAAATATGGTCCAGAAGTAATAAATCATTTGTACGCCGAAAATGAATATGCTGATAACGTGATGAGGTTCAGCCAATTATTACAAAAAGTTCTATTCGAAGAGTTGAAAGGAAGGCATAAACAAACATTTAGTACACGGGCTTCGAAAAAGGATGGATTTTATTACTATTCTATATACGAAAAGGGAAAAGAATATGCAATTCATTATCGTAAAGATTCTTCAAACTTAAAAGAGATTATTCTACTGGATGAAAATAAACTTTTTGAGAAGTGGGGATACGCAAATTTGTCAGATATAGTAATAAGTCCTAACCAGCAACTTCTGTACTTCGGAGTAGATAAAAAAGGAGACAATCTATCGGATTATTACCTGAAAAAAATTGAGAATGATAGTGTTTTTATAAGCGACACTATAAAACAAGCTGGCCAACTTATATGGGCCGAAGACAATAAAACAGTTTATTATATAACGCTGGAAAATAAAACGTACAGGCCTTACCGTTTAATTAAACATACGCTTGGAACACCTGTAGCAAATGACATTTTAATATATGAAGAAAAAAATAAATTATTTAATCTTTCCATAGATAAATCATCTACTAAAAAATATTTTTTCCTTTCCTCTGAAAGTTCAACTTCAAATCAATGCCTGTACTTTAAAACTGATGGGACGAGTGATTCATTAACGCTTTTCTTACCCAGAAAAAACAATGTTCGATATCAATTGGATCATTATGAAAATGATGAATTTTATATCATTACTAATTTAAATGCGCCTGATTTTCGACTAGCAACAGCATCTATTTCAAATCCAGATCTTTCTAAGTGGACTGATATAATTCCTGCAAGAAAAAATATTATTCTGGAAAATGTCGAAATGCTAAAGGATTTTCTGATTGTGAAAGAGAAAGAAAATGTACAAAGTAAAATACGCATTATAAACAGACATACTGGCCTTGAGACAAACCTGGCAATAGAAGCGCTTTACTATGAAATCGATTATCACATACCAGATTACAATTATTACAATTCAAGTACTATCGAATTTTCTTACTCGAGTCTAACAACACCCAGAAAAGTCTTTTTGTTTAATTTATATACCCGTGATAAGATTTTGCTGGAAGAAGATACCATCCTTGGCAATTTTAAGCCAGATCAATATGAAATGAAAAGGATATACGCTATTGCAAATGACAGTGCAAAAATTCCAATATCACTTGTATATAAAAAAGGCATTGTTTTAAATAGTAACAATCCCATGTATCTCACTTCCTATGGCTCTTATGGAACTGCCCAAAACACAAGCTTTAGGTCTTCTTATTTAAGTTATTTAGAAAGAGGATTTATTATAGCCATTGCACATGTAAGAGGAGGAACGGACCTGGGAACAGAATGGTACAATAATGGAAAATTGTTAACGAAAAAAAATACATTTTCCGATTTCATTTCCTGCACAGAAAAACTTATTGCCGATCAATATACTAATCCACAGAAAATTATAATACAGGGTGCCAGTGCAGGAGGCTTGCTTATAGGAGCCGTTATCAATATGCGCCCCGACTTATATAAATGTGCAATTGCAAATGTGCCTTTCGTTGATGTAATAAATACGATGCTTGATGAATCACTTCCGCTTACCGTAGGAGAATTTGAAGAATGGGGAAATCCAAAAGAAAAAAAGTATTATGATTATATGAAGTCTTATTCTCCATATGAAAATATATCTCCTCAGAATTATCCGACCATTCTTGTAACCGCCGGTTATGATGATTCGCAGGTTTCTTATTGGGAGGCGGCTAAATGGGTAGCAAAGTTGCGGGAAGTAAAAACCGATACTAATCTGATCCTTCTTCAAACAGCTATGCAGGGCGGTCACCAGAGTATCTCCGGTCGGTATAATAGATATAGTAACCTTTCTTTTGCAATGGCTTTTGCAATGCAGGCACTTAATATAAATGAAAACTATATTACTATCTCCGGAAAAATTATTGACGAAAACAGGAATGAAATTCCTTATGCAAATGTTTATATAGAAGGGACAAGTAATGGGACCACATCAAATGCAAGCGGAGATTTCTCCCTGAGAACAAAAGAATTTGACAATACAATACTTTCCGTTCAATCGATAGGGTTCACAAAATATAAAGAAAAACTCACTATCAAATCACCTACAGATAATCTTGTGATCAAATTAAAATCTGAAGATATTTTAATGAAAGAAGTTCTAATAACTGCAAACTCAAAAGATCCCGCATTAGGGATTATTAAGGAAGCTATCAAACGAAGAAAAGATAATCAAGATAAAATTAAATCTTATGAAGCCGATGTATACATGAAAAGCGAAACCAGGCTAATAGATATTCCTAAAGATGGGTTTATATACAAATTCATGATTATTGATGGTGACACCACAGGGATTAGTTACAGGGGTTTAGTGTCACTATCCGAATCAGTTGCAAAATACTACTTTGAAAGTCCCAATCTCTCGAAAGAAGAAATGCTGGCCTCTAAAGTTGCGGGAGAGGGGCGAAGTTTTAGCTGGAACAGGGTGGAAGATGTATTAATATCCTTTTATAAACCCACTTTTAAATTAGGATATTATTCCGAACGCGAATTTATCTCACCTATCGCGCCAACTGCCCTTGTAAGTTATAAATATAAATACCTGGGAACTATTTACATTGACAACAAGCCCGTTCATAAAATATATGTAGAACCAAGGATGAAAGGCGATCCGGCTTTTTATGGAGATATATATATTACTGAAGATAATTATCAAATATACTCCTGTAATCTTTATGCCACCAAGGAGCAACAAATAGAATATACGGACACCGTATATGTTAAACAGGAGATGACAAAAATAGATAGCATTTGGATGCCGGTACAACTGCAGGTATCCGCGCGCATTGATGAGATGGGTTTTGATGCAATGGAAGTAAGCAGGGCAACCATAAGTAATTATATCATTAATAAACCTTTTCCAAAAAAATTCTTCAACAAAGAGCTTTTTAAAATTAATCTTCAGTCCAACAAGAGAGATTCTACATATTGGAGATTAACGCGACCAGCCGTTTTAACAAAAGAAGAAGACAAATATTATATAGAAGAAGATAGTATTGAGACAATAAAAAAAACTCAATTGTATAGAGACTCGTTATTAATACGGGGCAATAAATTTGACTTTAAAGATCTTTTTTTCTCCGGGTATTCAAGGTATTTTATTTCGGGAGATCGATTAAGTACATTAAACTTTCCCGGATTCTGGAAAATTCCGCTTTACAATACTGTTCAGGGAACTAACTTAACATTTAATCCCAGCTTCACAATTACCGATAAAGTTTCAAATAAAAAAGAATGGATTAAATCGAATTTAAATTACGGCACTGATAATAAAAAATTGAATATAAATTTTACTTATGGGAAAGAAATAGATCTTATAAAAAAGCAGGCCTTTGTTATAGATATCGGGCGTTTTGCAGAGAATATAAATGACTTTTCTATGCCGCCGCCTATCGTTAATTCCCTTTTTACTTTATTGGGAAAACAGAATTATATAAAATTATACCAGGAAGGTAGAATCTCCGTTACATACGGGCAAGAGTTATTTACAGGGCTAATTTTAAAAGCCCATAGCGGGTATAGAATACGCGAACCGTTAACTAATACGAGCTATTATTATTGGTTAGAAAACAAGAAACGAACTTTCACAAGTAACAATCCATTGCGTCCTCAGATTGACACTATTGCGTTCTCCAAACATCAATTGGTAGATGTTGATATTACGTTAACCATACTCCCCTTTGCAAAATATATTATCTACCCCAACCAGAAAAAAAAATACATAAGTAAATGGCCCGAGATAACAGTATATTACAAAAAAGGAATGGCGACAAAAGGAGCCGATTTTAACTACGATTTTTTAAAAATAAATGCGGGCTATAACGTCAAACTGCGAACATGGGGCAAGGCATCATTGGACATTTCAGGAGGTAATTTTTTTAATAATAAAAACATGAATTTTATTGATTACAATCATTTCAATGGCAATCAAACATTTTTATTATATCCATCGTCTACAATCTCTGGAGAAACGAGAAAACAATTAACTGCATTTAAAGCGCTCAATTACTATACCTTTTCAACCAACAATCGTTTTATTGAAATACATTTAATGCACAACTTTAATAGTTTTTTTGTTGGCAAAATACCATTACTACGAAAAACTAAAATTTATGAAATGATAGGAACAAATATGTTAATTACTTCATCCGGAACCTACACGGAATACTATATAGGAGCTGATAAAATTTTCAATTTTTTACAAATTGAAGGTGTTGTTACATATAATAACGCAAAACCTATCTACTACCTGCGTTTTGGACTCCGCTTCGATATGCATTCTTCTTCTACCCTTGATTTTTAATGGTTTATTAGAAAAAGGCGTAACTCCGTTTTCTTATCTTTGATCATCTAAACTAATGGTATGCGCGTAGAACTAAACAGGCTCGATAACGATTTTTATTTCGAAGCAAAAAATGAAGACGGTAATGTGATGCATTTCGATGCCTCTCCTGCAATCGGCGGACATAACAAAGCTGTGCGGCCTATGCAAGCCCTGCTTATGGCCATGGGAGGTTGTAGCGCTATTGATATTATAATGATACTCAAAAAGCAAAAGCAGGAAATTAAAGATTTTAAAATTGTTATAGATGGCGAGCGGGAAAAAGATAAAGAACCTGCTTTATGGGAAAAAGCTCACCTCATTTTTGAATTAAAAGGTAAAATTGATAAAGACAAAGCCGAAAGAGCCGTTAAATTAAGCATGGAAAAATACTGCTCCGTCTCTAAAACACTTGAGGTAGCCGGAGCGAAGATTACTTATGAAGTTATTGTTACAGAATAGATCGGTTTTTATGGAATTGCGCCTGTTAAAGCATCTTACTTACGTATAAAACCGAGATCGGGTTTAACTTGCACTATCCCGGTTGTTTTACTATATAATGAATCCAGAAAATGAAAAAAAGATTTTTGATCATCCTCTTTGCGGGTATTATAGCATTCGCTTTTGCGAAAACTTTTATTTACAGTTCAAAAGCATACAGTTACATGGCTAAGGGAGGCGATTACAAAAAAGAGTGGGCCGTTGTCGACTCTCTTGAAGGACAAGAACTGAATAAATCGGCATTAGACCTAGTGATCAAGATTTATAATAAAGCTAAACTGGAAGGCAACGCGGCGCAATTCGTAAAAGCAGTTATTTACCGTATGAAACTCGAATCTCAATTCGAGGAATTTTCATTGGAAAAATCTATTTACAAATTACAGGAAGAAACAAAAAATTCTACATATCCCATTAAACCGGTATTACATTCCATACTTGCCGAAAGTTATTGGCGCTATTATGAAGCTAACCGCTGGCAGACATATGAAAGAAGTCAAACCACAGGATTCAAGAACGATGATATTGCTACCTGGGACATTAATAAAATTGTAAATGAGGTTATTCTGAATTATCAGCTTTCATTAGAAGATGCAGAAAAATCTAAAGCAACTCCTATTGATGTTTATGATGCTATTGTAATCCACACCAAAGATTTCAGGAACCTGCGCCCTACCCTTTTTGATTTTCTTGGTCATAGAGCGCTTGATTTTTACATGAACCAAGAACCGGAAGTAATACATCCGTCCTATAAATTTTCTGTGAGCGATGAATCCTTTTTTAATGATGCGGAGGCATTTGCGATAAACAAATACAAAACAGAAGACACGCTTTCATTAAAGTTTTACGCAGTAAATGTATTGCAGCAACTCACCGCTTTTCATTTAAAAGATAATAATATTGACGCGCTCATTGATGTTGATCTGAAAAGATTAAATTTTGTAAAAGCAAATTCCGGACTTTCCAACAAAGAGGACCTGTACCTTGCCGCCCTCGAAAATTTAGAAAAAAAATATATTGACAGTCCTGCTTCAACAGAAGTAACTTATTCAATTGCAAATCATTTTCAGCAGCTCGGCACCAAATACAATCCCGATAACGGTGATGAACACAAATGGGAAATAAAAAAGGCATATGAAATTTGCCAGAAAGGTATTGACCGTTTTCCAAAATCCTTTGGCGCTGATAATTGCCGCTATTTACAAGCGAATATTAAAGCAAAATCAGTTTCTGTTATCTGCGAAGAAGTAAATGTTCCTGATATGCCGTCCCGCACGCTTGTTAATTATAAAAATCTGCAAAAGATCTTTGTCCGGGTGGCCAAACTTAACGATCAGCTAAAAGGGAGAAACGCTAATTATGAAGGCACCGAAGTACTTTTAAAAAAATACCTGGACTTAAAACCTGTACTTGAATTCAGCACCACGCTTCCCGATGATGGAGACTACCAAAATCATAGTGTAGAAATAAAAATTCCCAAACTTGAAAAGGGAAATTACGTCATCCTTACCGGAACTGATGAGCGTTTTAATTATACCGAAAAAAATGCAGTGGCTTACCAACAATGCTGGGTATCCTCTTTAAGTTTTTTTAGCAGAAGAGCCGCATTCGGCAACTATGAATTTTATATTGTAGACAGGGAAAGCGGGGCTCCAAAGAAAAACGTAACCGCACAGTTGTGGCATGAAAAATACGATTACAACACAAGTAAATATGAATATGTAAAAGGAGATAAATTCACCAGCAATGATGAAGGATATTTTTCTGTAAAAGCGGATACCGAGAGTAAAAATTATGATGTAGAATTTATTGACGGCAATGACCGGCTTCATTGCAGGAATGCGTTATACCTTTATAGCTACAATGACAGGGAAGAAAAACAAAAACGCACTTTCATTTTTACCGATCGCGCCATTTACCGTCCGGGACAAACGGTTTATTTCAAAGGTATAATGCTCGAAAAAAATGGAGAGTCGAACAAAATTTTATCCAAAGAAAATACTACAGTTATTTTTTATGATGTAAATCACCAGAAAATTACCGAGCAGCAATTCACTACAAATGAATATGGAACATTTAACGGGACATTTACCATTCCCCAAGGTTTGTTAAATGGTCAAATGTCCATTACCAACAAAAACGGATCTGCATACTTTTCTGTTGAGGATTACAAACGGCCAAAGTTTGATGCGCAAATGGATCCTGTGAAGGGCAGCTACAAACTAAACCAGGAAATAAAAGTTACAGGAAGCGCAAGCGCCTACTCAGGAGCAAATATTGACGGAGCAAAAGTTTCTTACCGTGTTGTAAGAGGGGTTTCTTACCCTGCCTGGTTTTATTGGCAAAGAAGACATTATAACTATAATACTGACGAAACAGAAATATTGAATGGGACAACAGAGACCAATGACACAGGCGGCTTTGTCATAAACTTTAAAGCTTTACCTGATCCTAATGTTACAAAGGAAGGTTCTCCGGACTATTATTTTTATGTTTATGTAGATGTAACAGATCTTAACGGGGAAACACATAGCACTTCAACATCAGTAAGAATAAGTTATAAGGCCATTGAACTTGTGCTTGGCATTCCGACAGAAATGGATCTACAGAATATTTCTGATCTCTCACTTTCTTCGCAGAACATGAGCGGCTCCTTTGAACCTGCAAAAGGAACAGTTATTGTTTATAAATTAAAGGAACCAAAAAAAGTTCTTAGAACCCGTTATTGGGAAAAGCCTGATAGATTTTTAATGAGCGAGGCTGAATACTCTGCGCTTTTTCCACACGACGAATACAGCAACGAATTAGACAAATTCAAATGGGAAAAAGAAAAGAAAATAGTTGAGCAACCCTTTGACACTAAAAAAAGCACGGTACTTCTTCTTGACAATATTAAAAAATGGGAACCGGGCACCTATTTCATTAGCGCAGTTTGCAAAGATGCATTCGGAGAAGATGTTAAAACAGAACACTACTTCACGCTTTTTACAAATAAACAGGGACCATTATCCACACCTAAAACGGCAATTTTTAAAGAGCTGGTCAATAGCGGGGAGCCGGGAACTGTGGCAAAATTTCTTATCGGTTCAGGCTACGAAAACGTAAAAATATTATATGAAGTAGAACACAAAAACAAGATCGTAAAAAAGGAGTGGCTTACTTTATCTAACGAACAAAAAGTTGTTGAGATCCCTATCGAAGAAAAGCATCGTGGAAATTTAGCAGTGCATTTTACTTTCATTGTAAACAACAGACCTTATAGATATGATGGAACTATTTATGTACCCTATTCCAATAAAGACCTGAAAATATCTTTTGAAACATTCCGTAATAAACTGTTACCAGGACAAAACGAAGAATGGAAATTAAAAATAACCGGGCCAAAAGGAGAAAAAGTAGCGGCAGAAATGCTGGCTACATTGTACGATGCTTCATTGGATGTTTTCAGGGGAAATTACTGGAGCTTTAATATCTATGATTCTTATTATGCATCTCTTGGGTGGCAAAACAATATAGGTTTCAATACAGTTAATTCTACATTATATGGGTACAATTGGAACTCTATGCCTTCAATAAGATATAAAGAATATGAACAGTTAAATTGGTTTGGGTACTCCAATTATTATGGCAGGTATGGTTATGGATCAAAAAGAGGTGATTATGCGATGGACTTTATGAATGCTGCACCAGCCTCTCTGAGTGCACCCGATCAAGAAGTTAGTGAAAGTAAAAGTGCAGAGAAAGCAGCCATATCACCGCGCGCTAATAGAGCAGAATACACTATATCTCCTCCTGCACCACCAAAAGAAAAACCAACTAACGCTGAAGGAAGTCCTGCTCCAAGAAAAAACTTTAACGAGACTGCATTTTTTTACCCAACATTACAAACCAATGAGCAAGGGGAAGTTATTGTAAAGTTTACAGTACCTGAAGCGTTGACCAAATGGAGAATGATGGGCTTTGCACATACTAAGGACCTTATGTTTGGGCAAATTGGAAATGAACTCGTAACACAAAAAGACCTGATGGTGGTTCCAAACACACCTCGTTTTTTCAGAGAGAATGATACTATACTTTTTACTTCTAAGATCTCCAACCTTTCCGAAACAGAACAAAACGGTATTGTAAAATTAGAATTGTTTGATGCGATAACAATGAAACCTCTATCCATCTTTGTGATGGGAGATCCAAGGCAGGCAAAAAACATGTCTGACCTATCAGATATACTTGTCGGCGGAGGTGAACAAAAATTCAGTACAAAAAAAGGAGGAAGTGCTGTTGCAACATGGGCAATTAAAATTCCCGAAGGTGTTGGGGCAATTACTTATCGCGTTTCTGCCAAAGGCACAAATCATAGTGATGCGGAAGAAATGACTATACCTGTATTGACAAACAGGATGCTGGTTACTGAATCATTACCATTGCCGATAAGAAGTAAACAAACCAAAACATTTTCGTTTGATAAACTCATCAGTCAATCCAATGGCTCAAAAACATTGCGTAACCATAAACTTACTCTTGAATTTACATCAAACCCCGCATGGTATGCTATTCAGGCTCTGCCATACTTGATGGAATATCCGTATGAATGTGCGGAACAAACTTTCAGCCGTTATTACGCAAATAGTATTGCTTCGCACATAGCTAACTCATCGCCAAAAATAAAAGCGGTTTTCGACAGCTGGAAAAACCAGGATCCAAATGCGTTGTTATCAAACCTGGAAAAAAACCAGGAGTTAAAAGCGCTTATGCTGGAAGAAACTCCATGGGTGCTTCAATCGAAGGATGAAACCGAAAGAAAAAAACGTGTGGCATTATTGTTCGACTTAAATAAAATGAGCAATGAACTTAACTCCGCTCTTACTAAACTACAGCAAATGCAGGCCAGCAATGGTGCATGGCCATGGTTCAAAGGAATGCCTGAAGACAGATACATTTCTCAACACATTGTTGCGGGAATGGGTCACTTAGATAAACTGGGTATTACAAACGTGCGCACAGGAAGATCATGGAATATGATAACCAATGCTATTCAATACATGGATAATCAAATGGACGCTGATTACAAGTATTTAAAAAAAGAAAAACTTTTAGCCTCGAATAACCTTAGCTATTCCCAAATACATTATTTATATGCACGAAGTTTTTTCAAAGACATTGAGATAAACGGACAGCATAAAGAAGCCTTTAATTATTATATAGCACAGGCAAAACAATACTGGCCAAAAAATTCGAGGTATATGGAAGGTATGATAGCATTGGCTTTACACCGCTTTGACGACAAAAAGACGCCACTGAATATTATTGCGGCATTAAAAGAGAACTCATTGGAAAATGAAGAGATGGGTATGTACTGGAAAGAAAATTACGAAGGTTATTATTGGTACCAAGCGCCAGTTGAAGCGCAAGCCATGATGATAGAAGCATTTGATGAAGTGGCAAACGATAAAAAATCGGTTGATGGTTTGCGTGTTTGGTTATTAAAGAGCAAACAAACAGAAGACTGGAGAACAACAAAAGCAACTGCCAAAGCATGCTACGCTTTATTATTAAGAGGGACACAATGGTTGGATACTGATGTAAACGTTGAGATCACCTTAGGAACTACCAAGGTTGATCCTAAAAAATTACCCGATACAAAAATTGAAGCCGGTAGCGGATACTTTAAAACATCATGGTCAGGAAGTGATATAAAACCTGAAATGGGGAAAGTGACAATAACCAAAACCAACGAAGGTGTATCATGGGGTGCATTGTACTGGCAGTATTTTGAACAGTTGGATAAAATAACGCCGCACGAAACTCCGCTTAAATTAAAAAAACAATTGTTTAAAGAGATAAATACCGACAGAGGTCCGGTGATCAGCCTCATCGATAGTAAAACAAAACTAAACCCGGGCGATAAAATAAAAGTGCGGATAGAACTGAGAGTTGACAGGGATATGGAATATGTCCATTTGAAAGATATGAGAGCATCGGCATTTGAACCGGTGAATGTATTTTCAGGTTATAAATGGCAGGATGGTTTAGGATATTATGAATCGACAAGAGATGCTGCGACTAATTTTTTCTTTTCATATTTATACAAAGGCACCTACGTTTTCGAATATCCATTGTTGGTTACACATCATGGAAATTTCTCGAATGGTGTTGCCACCATACAATGTATGTATGCGCCGGAGTTTACAAGTCATTCGGAAGGAATAAGGGTGAATATTGCGAAGTAATCATTAATATTTATTAAACGATCTAAGTATAATCATTTAATGTTACTTGATTTCTTTCTCTTAATTTTGATGAATGAAAACATTAACATTCCTTCTCCTGGCCATCTCTTCCATTACACAAGCCCAATCTCATCAATCATTAGATACTATTTTACCTCCTGCCAATTATGACAATATATATGTACGTCCGTTATTCCATGATTCACTTGCCAGCGGTTTTGTGATCTTCATCAAAAAAGAGGTAAAGCAACACAAACACAATGCGCATACCGAACAGGTGGTTATATTGGATGGAGAAGGCAACATGAAACTAGGTGAAAAAAATATCAAGGTAAAAAAAGGAGATATTCTTTTTATTCCAGCCGGGACTCCGCATTCATTAATAGTAACATCCAAAGGTCCGGTCAAAGTCCTCTCCACACAATCGCCATACTTTGATGGCAAGGACCGTGTGATGATAGAATAAATTATCTCTCAATATTCTATATAAGCCCTACCTTAGCGTGGTATGAAGAAACAACTACCCTCTTTCTTTAAAGAGTTATTGCAGCACATTGCCTCTACTCTTGATAATATATTTATTGTTGGGAAACCCGCTGATAAAGCTATTGAGCAAACCATGAGGCTCAATAAAAACTGGGCCGGAGACAAACGGAATTTTTTTGCTAACTCTATTTATGATTGTGTGCGATACAGAAGGTTATTGGAAGAAACAGCAGCAACTTATTTTAATGGCAATGAAACCAGTTACCAGGAATTGATCATTATCCTGTTTATATATACGGGTTATGAAATGCCTTCAGCCGGTATATATAAAACCATTGATGTGCCTGCAGTTGAAAAGATCATTAATAAGCTTTCAGCAGTCAGAAAGATAAGAGAATCGATACCTGATTGGTTAGATGCAATTGGAGAAAAAGAAATTGGAAGTGATTGGGACGAATTACTTAAAGCCTTAAATAAAAAAGCTCCTATTACCCTTCGAACGAATTTTTTAAAGGCCACGCCTGAAGTGTTAAAACAGGAGTTACAGAACGAAAGGATAAACACTGAACCAATTGAATGGTGCGAAGGTGCAATGACAGTTGTGAAATTTGCAAACCTGTTCAGGACGAATACATTTACCAACGGATTGTTTGAAGTACAAGATGCCGCTTCACAAATGGTGGTAAACAATATGGATGTTAAACCGGGCATGAGGGTAATAGATGCTTGTGCCGGAACCGGAGGCAAAACAATGCATCTTGCATCATTGATGCAGAACAAGGGTAAAATAATTGCACTTGATACAAAAGAATGGCGCCTGAATGAATTAAAGAAAAGAGCGAGGAGAGCCGGAGCGCATATCATTGAAACAAAAGTATTGGACACAAGTAAAACCATTAAACGCCTTGCCGCAAGTGCTGATCGTTTGTTGCTCGATGTTCCCTGCTCAGGATTTGGTGTACTCAAACGCAACCCGGACACTAAATGGAAAATGACTCCGGAAAAATTAGAAGAGATAAAAAAAGAACAACGGCATATCCTTCTTTCCTATTCTCAGATGTTAAAACAAACAGGACTCATGATCTACGCAACATGTAGTTTTTTGCCAAGTGAAGGAGAAGAACAGGTAAAATGGTTTTTAACCGAAACAAAAAATGAATGGGAGCTTTTGAAAGAAACCAGGGTTTCGGCGGTCAAAAACAACTGCGATTGTTTTTATATTGCAGTACTTCAACGCGCAACAAAAAAATAAAATCTTCTGCACACATTGCAAACATTGATGTGCAGCGTGTTGTGATTTTTTATTTTTTATTTTTTATTTTTTTCTTCGCACACATTACTTCATCAAAAAAAATTCAAACTGCATTTTGGACCAACCTTATCAACAAATTAGTGTTAATAAAATAAAAGCAAAATATTTTTTTTACCTCGTGTTTTTTTCTTACTTCGTATCAATTAATTAAAAACATAAAAACCATGGCAACAAAAAAGAAAGCAGCTAAGAAAAAAGCAGCACCGAAAAAGAAAAAAGCAGCTAAGAAAAAAGCAGCTAAGAGAAAAAGATAGTTAACTATCTTCTCACAAAAACCCTCGAGTCACTCGGGGGTTTTTTATTATATATACTTTTATATTAATTATTAAATGTTACGATGAAGAGTAAAATATTATACAGCATTTATTTTTTTGTATGGACAGCTTTTCTTATTCTATGTTCAGCTTACTTCACAGACAAATATTATATGACTGCAATGATACTTATACCTGTTGTTGGGGTATTTACCTTGATCATCTCCCTTACAACTTTTTTCACGCTCCTTTTACTTTATATATTTAAGCCACTATATCGAAGTAAAATAAAACGAGTATGTTTCATTTGTTCTATTCCTATCCTTCCTTTTATTCTTTTCGTTGTAGCAACCTTCATTCCAAACAAATTAGAGGAAATGGAACAGACTATTGAAGTATCACATATATCTTGGGCTTGCGATTGTGCGGATTGGGTAAAGCTTGATGACATTAAACGGTATGATGACAATTTAGGGGACACGCTCGCGACTCTAAGTATTTTTATTGAGCCTGCTGATAAATCGCTTGAACTAACAGATACTTTAGGTTACAATGGAGATATACTTAAACTTACTGGACGGTATTATATAAAAAAGGGCTTTCCAAAAGGATATTACTCATTTGAACAACCAGAGAAGGCAAGAATCTTTAGATATACTAAATATGAAATAATTAAAAGTAATTATAGATATTCCAAAAAAATGAGCCTGAACAATCAATTACTTGCAAATCTTTATCAGTAAGCATTTGATGGCTTTACTCCTATTCCCGGCAGATCACTCAACACAATTTTCCCTGATTCAAACCTTACTCCATCGAAACAATTGTTCTTTATGAGTAACGGTCCATCAAGGTCGGCCCATTCACATAAAGGAGAAAGTTGCGCCGCGGCAGAAACCGCGCATGATGTTTCCGACATACAGCCTATCAATACCTTCATGTCAAGCTCACGTGCCTTTAACATCATCCTGTTCGCTTCAAACAAGCCGGTACATTTCATCAGCTTAATGTTTACACCTTTATAAACCCCTTTCAGTTTTTCTACATCAACATACCGTTGCACATCTTCATCTGCAATAATATCAAGCGGACTTCTTTCACTTAACCATGCAACATCATCCAATCTGTTTTTAGGAAGCGGCTGCTCAACAAACAAAACATGTTGCCCGCTTAACCAATGGATCATCTCCAATGCGTATTCTTTTTCCTTCCAACCCTGGTTCACATCAACCGATATAGGTTTATCTGTAATGCTTCTTATTGTATTTATGATCTCCTTGTCATTATCGCTACCCAGTTTTATTTTTAATATTTTATATGGCTCTGCTTCTTTCAGTTTTTCTATCAGCACTTCCGGCTTATCTATTCCTAATGTGTAAAAAGTAAGTGGCGCATCCTGCTTCTTCAATCCAAACATTGAATAACAAGGCTTGTTCGTTATTTTTCCAAGCAGATCATGCAACGCAATATCAACTGAAGCTTTTGCAGCCGTGTTGTTTTTATCCAGGCCATCGATCTCGTTTAATATCTCCGACACATCATCAATAGTTTTATAACCAGCCAAAACAGTTTTAGCTTTATTTAAGAATGCAGCAACAGTTTCATGATTTTCCCCTAAATATGGAGGCATGGATGCTTCACCGTAACCAATAACACCATCAAGTTCTATTTCCGTAAAAACAACAGGAGTAGAAGTGCGCATACCATGCGCAATAATAAATGGATGCTTAAAGTAAAGCGTATGTGGTAAATAGGTTAAGCGCATAAAAGAAGTATCATTAAAGATAATGATAAAGCAACTCGAGAAACATTTGCTTAAGATGCTATTTGATACATTATATATATATTTGCTTATACAAACCGTAAATCCATAAAAATGAAAAAATTATTTTTCCTCTTTGCTATTGTTTTAACTACCGTAATAACAAGCTGCGGAGATAAAGAAAAGGATAAACCATTGAGCGTTCCGGGTATGACCCTAATTGACCTTTCAAAACAAGAATTCAACTTTCCTGTTACCATACTTGTGCCGGATTCAACAAATGGACCGATGACAATTACTCCTCAAAACTGGGGAGCACTTGAAATTAAAGTGGGTGATGGATTTCAAATTTCAGTTGAACAGGGAGACGGTGAGAATGACGACCTGAAACTGATAAAAAGCACTGAGATAGATGCTAATGAGGTTCATAAAGTAAAAAAGTATATGACGGATGAGCCGAACTTTGTTTTTTATGAAACTCAAATGTTAGGTACTGAGAAGTCCAGTTTCCATTTTTATGGTGTATTTAAAGTCGGAGACAAAAATTTTGTTGTGGAAGATCTTAAAGGTGATGACTTTTCAGAAGAAGCAATTAAAAAAATGATGGAAAGCGCAAAAACTTTAGCAGCAAAAGAGAAAGCAGAAGCATCTTAAAACATACAAGCATAAAACAAAAAAGGGGAACAAATTGTTCCCCTTTTTTGTTTCTTATACTTCAAACACAGCACATGCAACAAAGTACTTTTTTACTGTGCTTCTGTTTTTTTCGACATACGTTTTCTCTCGTTATCATCGAGGAATATTTTACGTAAGCGAATTGATTTAGGAGTTACCTCAACATATTCATCGCCTTGAATATATTCCATCGCTTCTTCCAATGAGAAATTGATCTTTGGTGCAATGCGGGTTTTTTCATCACTACCTGAAGCACGCATATTGGTTAACTTTTTTTCCGTACATATATTGATCACAAGATCATCAGGACGAATATGTTCACCGATTACCATGCCCGGATAAATCTCTTCGCCTGGATCAACAAAAAAGCTTCCCCTATCCTGTAATTTATCAATTGCGTATGCAACAGCTGTTCCCTTTTCTTTAGAAATAAGTACTCCAGCGTTTCTGCCCGGTATATCACCTTTCCACGGTTCAAAAGATTTGAAGCGGTGATTCATAATTGCTTCCCCCGCTGTTGCAGTTAACACATTGTTTCTTAAACCAATTAATCCACGTGAAGGAATTTCAAATTCTATATGTATAAGATCACCCTTAGGGGCCATCACCAGCATTTCTCCTTTACGCTGACTCACCAATTCAATTACTTTACCCGATGTTTCCTGAGGTGTATCAACAGTAAGCGTTTCTATTGGCTCATGTTTTTGTCCATTGATCTCTTTAATAATTACCTGCGGCTGACCTACCTGTAATTCGTAACCTTCCCTGCGCATGGTTTCAATCAAAATAGAAAGATGCAGAATACCACGGCCAAATATTATATATGAATCGGGAGAACCTGTTTCTTCCAACCTCATTGCGAGATTTTTTTCTAACTCTTTAAATAACCTGTCTCGCAAATGGCGTGATGTAACAAACTTACCTTCTTTACCAAAGAAAGGAGATGTGTTAATGGTAAACAACATACTCATTGTAGGCTCATCAATTTCAATTGGTATCAAACCTTCCGGTTTTTCAAAATCAGCAATGGTATCACCAATTTCAAAACCTTCAATACCCGTGAAAGCACAAATATCACCCGCGCCAACTTCCTGCACTTTCTTTTTTCCTAATCCTTCAAAAATAAAAAGTTCCTTTATTCTTGACTTTATAATTTTTCCATCGCGCTTTACTAACGATACCGGTGAATTCTCTTTTATTGTACCACGATACACCCTTCCAATAGCAATACGACCAATGAACGAAGAATAATCGAGTGATGTTATTTGTAATTGAAGTGTGCCTTGATTTTGTGGCGCATTCGGAATTTTTGCCACAATAGTATCTAATAAATAAATGATATCCGTTGTAGGTGTTTTCCAATCAGGTCCCATCCATCCATGTTTGGACGAGCCATACACAACCGGGAAATCCAATTGATCTTCTGTTGCTTCAAGGTTAAAGAATAATTCATAAACCCATTCATGCACCTCATCAGGTTTACAATTAGGTTTATCAACTTTATTAATTACAACAATTGCCTTCTTTCCCTGTTGAAGTGCTTTTTGCAAAACAAATCTTGTCTGAGGCATTGGCCCTTCAAAAGCATCTACCAATAAAAGTACGCCATCGGCCATGTTCAATACACGCTCTACTTCACCGCCAAAATCCGCGTGCCCGGGAGTATCAATAATATTGATCTTAACATCCTTGTAAATGATGGAAACATTTTTTGCAAGAATTGTAATTCCCCTTTCGCGTTCCAGGTCATTATTGTCGAGAATAAGTTCTCCCGATTCCTGGTTATCACGAAAAAGTTTTCCTGTCAAAAGAATTTTATCTACCAGAGTTGTCTTTCCGTGGTCAACGTGCGCAATAATGGCTATGTTCCTTATACTTTGCATATACTCCTGAAATTTAGGGTGCAAAGGTAGCTTTATTATTTGAATTAAACCTTCCTCCACCCCCATAAACCAGCATCAGACTTGTAATCTGGCATTTTTTTTGGTAAACGGGTCTCGTTTTTAAAACGGAATTTTGTTTCATCATCCCGGCGCATACCGAAAAGCCTTATAGAGTAGGTATTTAAAACATTTTTATGGAAAAGAAAAAAATTTATCTCGAAGAATTAAAAGTCAATAGTTTTGTGACTACTGTGGACAAGAATGAAAGTCAGACAATAGAAGGGGGTGCACCATTCTTAACCGTTGCAACTCCTTGGTCAACTCCTGTATGCACTGTAACGTTAGTTAGTGCATCGTACACAGTAGGAAAGGAACTTGGGCAACCAATTGCAACCGTTGGAAAATGGGTTACTGGTAAGATCCTTAACCCTGGTGACACTTTTGGGTTTGTTTGTATAACCCTTACAGTAACTTAAAATCAATTTTAGTGCATGTTTGCGAATTGCTCTTTTAGCAAAAGACAAACACCATTTCAATACTCAATTAAATTAAAGGATGGAGAAATCCCATCCTTTAATTTATTCTTAATTTTTATTCTTTTCTATATACACCACAGAATAATCCTTGTACCTCATTGGATTATTATAAAAATTTTTGAGGTAAGAGCGGGCTAGCCTGTAGCTTTCTTCATACCATAAAACCATTATTGGTGCATCGTTCATTGCAATTTGTTCGGCCTGTAAATATTTTTCATATGACTTTTCCTTTGTAGGAGCAGTCTTTGCTTCCTTAAACAATTTATCGAACTCCGCATTTTTATATCGCATACTGTTTGGATAAGATGGCTGAGACAGGTCATCAGGAACACCGGATCCGTTAAGTACAATAAGGAAACTTTCAGGATCGGGATAATCCGCTATCCATCCAGACCTGGTCATGTTTGACCTGCCGAATTTTGCATCATCCAGTTTTTTTGAGAATGGAACAACTTCAATATCAATTGAAACCCCCAGTACACTCATGATTTGCTCCTGAATTTCAAGGGATACATTGGTATGTTTCTTACCACCGCTGTTTAATTCCAATTTTACTTTTGGGAATCCTTTACCACCGGGATATCCAGCTTCGGCCAATAATTTTTTTGCTTTCTCCGGATTAAAATTATATCCCTTTACCTTAGTAATATCATAACCCGGAAATGCAGGAGGACAAATTCCATTTTCTCCGGGACCATATGCTTCACTGTTTAAAATTTCGTCAACCAGCTTTTGCCGGTCAATAGCATAACTAAATGCCTGCCTTACTTTTAAATTATTAAATGGCGGCTTAGCGGTATTAAATTCATAAAATTGTGTGAGCATTTCCGGCATCCTGTCTAAAACATATTGTGCAGAATCTCCTCTGAATTTTGCAATGTCTTTTTGAACCACATCACTTACAGCTTCTGATGGCAGGCCGATAATGAAATCGAGCTTACCATCCTTAAACGCCTGCATCTCTTTTTGCTTATCAGAAAAAACATAAACCATTACACTATCCAGATACGGAAGTGTATTACCCGCAGCATCTTTTCTGTGATAGTTTGGGTTCCTTGACAAAACGATCAAATCCTCTTTAAATTTACCTTCTTCAAATACAAAAGGACCCGTACCCACCTTAACACCTTCATTGTAAAGATCGACAGCCTCCTTAGGGTAAACTGCCGTATAAGGATTTGCCAGCAAATACAGAAAAGAATTATCACGCGAAATTAGCTTGATCCGTAGTTTATGATCATCAACAACCTCTACGCCTTCTAAGCCATTTTTAGGTTTACCTGAAATCGACTCTTCATAATATTTATTTGCCCCAATAACTTTATCTTTAAAAGAAGACTGGAAATTTATATTGTTGGGAGTTGCGGAACACAGTTGTTCAAAACAAAATTTAAAATCTTTTGCAGTAACGGTGCGGCCCTTATTATTTTGAAAACATAAATTATCATGAAAGTAAACTCCCTTTTTTAGATAAAAAGTATATGTTGTTCCAGCTGAATCCAGCTCCCATTTCTCGGCAACACTCGGTTCAAGCGCAAGTGTTTTGGCGTTAAACTTCACCAGGCCTTCATAAATTTGACTGGCTATATTATATGATACAGCATCCCCAATCGCAGGCGGGAACAATGATTGAATAATTTCATTTTCACTCTGCCTTAAAACACCACCATATAAACTATCTGCAGAAGCTTCTGTTCCCTTTTTTCCATCGGAAGACTCGCCTCCACAGGAAAATAACACCGCTAAAAACCCGACTCCAATTAACCTGAAAATTATTTTCATACCACCTAAAATTCGAATTATTTTTGAAACTTAAAAGGGTCACAAACCTACATGATTTTTTTAGAAAACATGTAAACCAAACGAAAAAAATCATGCAGGCCCCTGATGACCTTAAAAATAATATTTTACAGAATAAATATAATATTTACCGACATAAAAAGCACTGTCCCAGAACACCCAATTATGGCTTTATTATGGTCTAAAGAGCGTATTTTATTCAAAAAGTTTTGAATATATCAAATAAGATGCATAATATTGCGGTTGAAAATGGCTTTTAATTAAAAAAAGTTCTTATTTTCGCTTTCTAAATAAGTATGAAAAGAGTATCGTTTTATTTGTCTGTTGTTGGGTGCCTCGTCACTCTTAATAGTTTTTCTGCGGGAGTTATCCTTTTAGAAGGTAATTATCAGGGAAAAAACCTGTATGTTTCTAACCCTTACGCAGGAAGTGGTGTTGGTTTTTGCGTTTACGAAGTAACTGTTAACGATCAGGTAACTACTGATGAGATTAACTCCAGTGCATTCGAAATCGACTTTAAAAATTTTCAGTTCAAATTTGGAGATAAAATTGAGGTTAGGATAAAGCATAAAGACGATTGTAAACCAAAAGTTATTAATCCTGAAGTTTTAAGACCAAAAAGCACTTTCAATATTGAAAACATGAAAGTGGAAGGCGATGGTACACTAAAATGGACCACTAGCGGCGAAACAGGTAAGCTACCTTATATTATAGAACAGTTTCGCTGGAACAAATGGGTAAAAGTTGGTGAGGTAGAAGGGGTCGGAACTCCTCAAAACAATGATTATTCTTTTAAAATTGCTCCACACTCAGGACAAAATCAGTTTCGTGTAAAACAGATAGATTTTACAAATGCTCCAAAACTTTCTAAGCCGGTTAAATATTTGTCTCCATTACCGGAAACAACTTTTTCTCCACAAAAAGTTTCGAAAGAACTTTTGTTCTCAGAAGATACTATGTTCGAGATCTATGACCAATACGGTAACGTAGTTAAAAAAGGATTTGGTAAACGTGTAGATTGCACAAACCTTAGCAAGGGTGTTTATTATATTAACTTCGATAATAAAACCGGCGAGTTTATTAAGAAATAAAAAACATTAATTGTTTTAAAAAGCCCTGCGAAATTTGCAGGGCTTTTTTTATACTTACATTTCTATCAGCAAAACCATTTTTACTCTTTTCTACCCGGCAATTTTTTCTTGACCTCCTCACTCATCTCAATTGTACCATCAGACCGTAATTTACCCTCTTTATAAATTATATAATACTCGTAAGTTCCGGGAGTTTCACTACCAAGACTATCACAGGTATAAGTGCTTATTGTATCCGACGCATAAAAAGTAAAATCTTTTCTTAATGTCATAAACTCTTCACACGTAAAACCACAGTCGGCTCCGCATCCTCCAATTGCAATACCTTTTTTGTCAATAATTTGCCCTTTAAGGTTGTAGGTCGTAAGTACAGGCAAGTAACAGTCTGCACTTGCAAGTGTTATTGTTGCGATGTAGTTTCCGTTAACCGGAATTTGTCCATAAGCGAGTGAATACTCGTCAGTGTATTTGCTAAACTGTTTCCCATCAAACTGTTTTAATCCATCTGAACTTATGTTGCAACCTTTAATTACTATAGGTAATTGCTTTTTTGAAAAACTGCTTAAATACAGTGTAAACTCGTCATTAACTTTCGGAAATTTCGTCTCATCACTTATTGGCTTGTCTGAATTAGTTTGGCAGGCAAAAACGAGAACAGATAAAATTATTATTAGATATTTCATTTTTACGGCCCGTCATTAAAGTGAGCCATAACTATTGAATAGCCTCATGGCTCTTTGCTTCCTGTTCAACAATAGTTGGTTTAGGATCCGCTCCAAAATTATTTTCCCCCGCATTCCCTTTCGCAAACATTAACCAAACAATATAAAACGGAATCAATTGATACCAGCCGCTTTTATTTAAATCATGGATGCGTTTTGTGCCTTGCATAATTAATATCCAAATGAATACTATTAATACCAGTCCCAAAATTATTGGAGCAACAATATTGATTATCAGCAACAATATAATTCCGGCAATCAATGTCAGCATATATTCAGTTCTTCTGATACGGCCTTTGAACCAGAACGGACTTTTGAACATGAATTTTATCTGGCGCAACGCTGCTTTAACATCTTCTCTGAGAATATACATCACAGGCACAAGGAGCAAAGTTAAAAATGTAGCGAAACCTAAACCAAATATCATTGTCCATGATAAGGGACCCCAGAACGCAACACTGTCACCACCAAAATAAAGATGTGGATTAAACTCTGTGAACAATGTTACAAAATCGATATTTAATCCTACAGCCAGCGGTATTAATCCTAATATGGTAGCTGAAGCTGTAAGTAACACGGGAGTCATACGCGTTCTGCCGGCTTCTATAATAGCGTCGTAAACACTCAGCCCTTGCTCCATCATTAGATCGGCAAACTCAACAAGTAGTATACCATTCCGCACTACGATACCCGCAAGTGCGATGATACCAACGCCTGTCATTACAATGGACATATCCATTTTAAATAAAGCAACGCCTAGCAACACACCTATGATGCTTAAGAATATTTCTGAGAAAATAAGCAGTGATTTTAATACCGAGTTGAATTGAAATACCAATATCACTATGATCAATCCAAATGATGCCATCAATGCCCAACCAAGAAATGTTGCCGTTTCCTTTTGTTCTTCCTGTTCACCTGCCATCACAATAGAAACTCCTTCATCGGCTTTATAAGTATTGATCACCTTTTGTACTTTCGCAACCACATCGTTCGGGTTAAAGCCACTCCCTACATTAGATGAAAGTGTGATGATACGTTTTTGATTCTTTCTTTTGATAGAACCGTATGCATTTTCGTAACGTATATCGGCAAAAGAAGAAAGCGGCACCTGGCGTATTTGTCCGCCCATGGCCATATCCCTGTAAGTAATTTTTAAGTTCTTAAGAGCGTCAATATTATTACGCTGCTCCTCCTTATATCTTATCTGTATAGGATATTCATCATCCTGATCTCTGAACTTAGAGGTACGATACAATCCAAAAACGGCACTGCGTATAGCATTCCCAATTTGCCCTGTTGATATACCCTCCCTGTTAGCACGCTCGCGATTGATATCAAACACGATCTCCGGTTTATTATTCTGGAAATCGGATTTTAATTCCTGTACTCCCTCTACCTTAACAGAATCAAGATATCTCTTAAGATCAAGAGATGATTTAACCAGATCATCCAGGTTCTCTCCTGTGATTTCAATACTTATTGGTTTTGGAACAGGAGGCCCTGCCTGCTCCTGTGCCACGGATATTTCCGCAGCAGGGATACTCTTCACTGCCTCCTCTATCCTTTCCAAAACTTTTTTGGATGACTTTCCTTTTCTTTCGCTGAATGTTTTATAGGCAACGGCTATCCTTCCTTTATTAGGATATGTTCCCTGGTCTTCATCCGCCGGATCTGTAACACCAACAGTAACGTTGGTGATCACCGATGAAACAATATCAGAATCATTTTGAATTGCCTCATGCACTTTTTTCTCAACTTCTTTCATTGCCTCATTTGTATATGCCTGGTCGGTACCAACAGGTAAGCCTACATATACGTATGTAAAGTTGGGATCTCCCTGAGGGAAGAAAACCACATCGGGCCCGCGTAGAATAAAAAATCCCAATGAGAATACAAAAAGTACCACAGTACCCACCATCATTTTCCATGGACGGGCAAGGCACCATTTCAAAACCTTACCATACCTGTTAATTACCCTGGGCCATACATTGTGCTGGAATTTTTTGATCCAGCCTTCCAGCACAAACCTGTAAAGAAGATTGATCAGTAATAGAGTAAGGGCAAAATTTCCCATTCCAATATTACCTCCTATATAAAACAAGGCAGCTACGGAAACAAAAATGATAGCTGTAACCTTAGCTCCTTTGGTCCATTTTGATTTGCCCTGCTCTTCATCTGTTTTGTGAGGCTTCATAAATGCCACAGCAAAAACAGGATTAATTATGTACGCCACTATCAATGAAGCCGTAAGTGTTATGATAAGGGTAGTTGGAAGAAAGAACATAAATTCTCCAATAATACCGTCCCATGCAAGTAAAGGAATAAACGGGGCCAATGTTGTTAATGTACCTGCTAATACAGGAACGAACACTTCTCCGGCAGCCATTTTTGCGGCTTCAATAATATTGCGTTTACCATTATCAAATATCCTATGTGTATTTTCGATCACCACAATGGCATCATCTACTACTATACCCAACGCTAACAAAAATCCAAAAAGAACAATCATATTCATACTAAGCCCAAAGGCATCAAGCACCATAAATGCAATGAACATGGATAGTGGAACTGATAATGCAACAAAAATGGCATTTGTTGCTCCCATAAAAAACATGAGGATAATGGTTACCAGAATGAAACCGATAACAATAGTATTAATCAGGTCATGCAATGTAATACGTGTCTGATCAGATTGATCTCCTGTAATTACGATGTTAAGGTCTTTCGGGAATTTATCGCCTTCCATCTCCTTAATGATATCCCGGATCTTATCAGACGCTTCAATCAGGTTCTCACCCGAACGTTTCACCACACTAAGTGTGATAACATTCTTGCTGTCTAAACGCGCATAACTTTTTTGTTCTTCAAAAGTATCTTTTACATCAGCAATATCTTTTAAATAGATCGGAGCTCCGGTTGGAGATTTAACAATAAGGTTTTCGATCTCCTCTGCACTTTTAAATTCTTTTTTAATATTAATGGTACGTCTCATGTTATCCATCTTCACTGTACCACCTGATATGGTAAGGTTCTCATACCCTATCGCCCACTCGATATCACTAAGAGAGATCTGTGCTGCTTCCATTTTATACATATCAACATTCACCTGTATCTCACGATCCAGCGCTCCTATGATGTCTACTTTCGTGATCTCTTTAAGAGACTCTATCCTGTCTTTTAAATCATCCGCATATCCTTTTAGTTTATTCAGATCAAAATCTCCGGATATGTTAACGAACATGATCGGTAATTCGGAAAGGTTAACGTCCATTACAGTGGGATCATCCGGTAACTCAGCAGGCAGGTCGGATTTTGCTTTATCCACTTCATCTTTTACTTTTTGTTTTGCAAGAGGGATCTCTACATCAGTATTAAACTCAACCGTGATCATAGAAATGTCCTGGTAAGAAACACTGGTAACTTTTTTTACACCCGCGATCGACTTAAATCTTTTCTCCAGAGGTTTTGTTACCAGGTTTTCCATGTTTGAAGGAGAGGTCCCGGGATACATTGTATGTACAAATATTTTAGGGATCACAATTTCGGGAAAGCTTTCTTTAGGGAGCCCTATATAAGTAGCTATCCCCACAAGGGTGATCGCTATTGTGAGAATAAAAATTGTGGTACGGTTGTTTATCGACCAAGTCGAAGCAAAAAATTCCTTTTTAATATCTTTCATATAATTGATGAATTATTGATCTGTTGAATTTGTAAATTGTTGAGTTACATAACGAAGAACTCTTCAATTCAATAATTCATTAATTTAAAATTTAATGTTCTCCCCTTCATTTAACTCTTGAAAACCTTTAATCACTAATTTATCTCCTTCTTTAAGCCCCTGTGTTATCTCTGTGTTCCCGTTATATACTTTGCCGGACTTTACATTGACCTTTTTTGCTTTCCCATTATCGGCAACTATTACGTATTCACCTTGTTCTGTTTTTTGTACGAGGTTAACAGGAACAACTAACGCCTTATCGCTGCTATAGCTTACAATACGAAGTACTGCTACCATATTAGGATGATATTCCTTTTTATTATCCAGATTCACCTGTACGGAGAAGGTACGTGTCATAGGATTGATCACTTTAGAAACAAAGTTGATTTTGCTGTGAATGGTATCATTAATATCGGGAAAAACTATTTCCACTTCATCTCCTGCTTTAACCTTTGTTGCATTGGCCTCTGATACTTCTCCTTTTATTTTAAGGTTGTTAAAGTTCACTACTCTTATCACCGGCATTCCCGGAGCTGTAACCTGTCCAAGTTTTATATCAACGTCATCCACCACACCATTAATAGGAGATTTAATTCTTGTCATATCCAATTGCTCCTGTAGTGTAGCCATTTTTTTCTCCAGACTTTCTTTCTGATTTTTTGCAGTTAAAAATTGGATCTCTGTTCCTATTTTTTGATCCCAGAGATTTTTCTGTTTTTGGAAAACGATGTTAGCGAGATCAAGACCGTTTTGCAATTCAGCAATGCCCTGTATTATAATTTTATTATCTGTTTCTGCCAATATTTTACCAACGCTTACTTCATCACCCACTTTTACATTGATTCGGGTGACGGCACCGCCTGTTTCAGAAGCAAGCGATACGTTTTCGTCAGCATCAACCCTGCCTTGTACCTGGATATAACTTTTAAATACTTCGGGAGCAACGGACTTTACTACCACCATACGCATTTTATAATCACGGGTAGTGTCCGATGCAGCTAGTTCTTCTTCAAGGGTTGCTATTTTAACATTAAGCTCTGCAGCATCTTTTTTCAATTTTTCCAATTCAGCTTTTTTATCGCCTCCGCCTGAACAGGCTACTAGTGTGGAAAGTCCTACTATCAATAATAAATTTGTCCTCATACTATTTGTGTTTTATTTTTTCTTTTTATTTAAGCAATCCGTTAGCTTTATCGTAATCTATTTTTGCAACCAATGCATCATAAAGTGCATTAAAATAATTCACCTGTGCTTCTTTCAAAGCGGTCTCGGCATTTAATACTTCCAGGTTAGAACCTACGCCCTGTTCATACTTAAGTTTAGAAACGCGACCCACCTCTTCGGCAAGTTCAATGTTTTTCTTTTGCACATCCAATGATTGTGAAGCATTTTGCAAAACCGTTCTTGCATTACTCAATTCAAGGTCGATGCTTTGCTGAATAAATTTAAGGTCGTTTTCACTTTTTAATAATGCCAATTTGGATTGCTGCACCTTGTAGTGTTTCTGCCCTCCCGAAAAAATCGGTAATGATACTTTACCTCCTATCATGGATGCCGGAAAATATTTTGGACCATAATCATCGTATCCAACGCCAGAATATTTATAATTGCCAAATATTACAAGGTTAGGCAAAAAAGCAAATTGATCTTTTTTGATCTGCAGCTGTGCACCTTTTTTCTGAAGATCCACCAGATTATATTCTATTCGCCTGGTGTAATCAAATTTCTCCAGCGAAAGATTGTCAGCCTTAAATTCCACTGCTTCAAGATTGTCGGTTAATGTAAGCGCGGCAGCTTGATCCATTCCCATCTGGTATTTTAATAAAGAGATTCCCAATATCATAAGACGATCAATTTTTTCTTTCTCAGACAATAAGTTGGTGTATGCTACCTGCGTTCTGTCTAAATCTATCTTTTCAACAAAACCATTTTCGTTTAAAGACTTTGTATCGCTAACCAGTTTTTTTAAACGATCAAGATTCGCGCTCAATAGTTTCAATCGTTCATTATTTACCAATACGGAATAATATGCCTTTTTTACAACGCCGATTATTTCAACACGGGTACGATCGGTGGATCTTTTGGTCAACTCCATGTAAACTTTTGTCGCTTTCAACCCCAAAAAATAACCCATGTCAACAGCCAGCCATGATGCTTCAAGAGCTAAGTTTGAATTATTAGGTGCGGCAAACTGAACCTCCATATATGTACCCGGAGGGCCGATGAAAGACGGAACCACAGATACAGGAATATCAAAAAAATGAGTCTGGTCATAACTCGCATTTAATTGCGGCAAACCAATTCCTCTAATTTCTTTCACCTTATTTGCTGCGATCTGCTCATCAAATGTTGCATTCTGGATATTCGTGTTATTCTGTATAGCATAATCAATAGCCTGCTGCAATGAAAATGAAAAACTCGGATTAGTGCTGGGGGCTTGTGCATGCAAAAATCCAATGGATAAAATAAAAAAACCTGTAAGTAATCTGCGCAACTTCGTGCTTCGCGCTCCATGCTTCGAACTTTTAACTTTTTCCATATTATTCTTCTTCAACAATTTGTTTGAATTTATTTATAAGCTTATGTCCTTTAAGCGTGCAAATACCATAAAGAAAATGTTCTGTAAGCGACAACTGCACCTCTAGTATATTAAACTTATCAGGAGGAAAAATAGTTGGATCAAATCCCATTTCCAACTCCTGGATTCTTAATACACCAATTACTTTTGAGTTTAAATCGCTACGTATATACCCCTGCTTTTTACCTTTCTCAAGTGATACTTCAACCGTCCTGAGAATACATTTTTCTTTAAAATCAATGAACAGCTGCCATGCTTTGGGGTGATGTTTCTGAAGATCGTAAAATACATTCGGATTGATCTTTCCCATTATATCCGCAATGTGCTTCATTACATTAAAAACTTCCTCTACAACATTATCAGATTGTTCAACGTCCTTTTTTATCTGTACTTCATCCTCTTCCAGCTTTTGCTGCATCAATTTCATGATGATCTGGTCCTTATCTTTAAACGATTTATAGATCGTTTTTTTAGATATGCCCAGATGTTTCGCTATGTCATCCATAGTAACACTACGAATGCCGTAACGAAAGAACAATTCCTGCGTCCCTTTTAATATTTTATCTACGTCTTTCATTTAATCGGGAGCAAAACTATGGAAACTATTTTTGATTTCAAAGTTTCCGCTATAGTTATATTTTTATTATCCCTTTGAAACCCCATTTTTTGATTAAAAAGCCATAAATTTGCCCCTCATTAATTAACAGTGCCATGCAAAAAGAAAGTGTAAAAGATTTATTGGGAAGTACAGGTGTCGATAGAGAAGTTACCAGCAAAGGCTGGGTACGCACAAAACGTGGAAATAAAAATGTAGCATTTATTGCCATCAATGATGGCTCGACTATACATAATATCCAGGCAGTAGCTGACATGTCAAAATTTTCGGAAGAAGATCTGAAATTGGTTACTACTGGCTCTTGCATTGCCGTTACCGGCACTCTTGTAAAATCGCAAGGGCAGGGACAAGCAGTAGAAATACAAGCAACAAAAGTTGAAGTACTTGGTACTGCAGGTGAAGAATATCCTTTGCAAAAAAAGGGACACACGTTGGAATTTTTACGCGAGATCGCTCATTTACGTCCGCGCACCAATACATTCGGAGCAGTGTTTCGTATACGTCATCACATGTCGTATGCTATTCATAAATTTTTTAACGACAGAGGCTTTTTTAATTTACATACACCTATTATCACAGGCTCAGATGCAGAAGGTGCCGGGGAAATGTTTCGTGTAACTACACTTGACATTAATAACCCGCCTAAAAATACTGACGGTAGTATTGATTTTAAAGAAGATTTTTTTGGCAAGTCAACCAACCTCACTGTATCAGGTCAATTAGAGGGCGAGCTTGGCGCACTGGCATTAGGAAAAGTATATACATTCGGACCAACATTCCGTGCAGAGAATTCAAATACTCCGCGGCACCTTGCTGAATTCTGGATGATAGAACCCGAAGTTGCCTTTAACGATATTCATGACAACATGAATCTGGCAGAGGAGTTGCTACAGTACTTAGTTAAGTATGCGCTTGAACATTGTAAAGATGATCTGGAGTTTCTAAATGCGCGTGCCATCGATGAGGATAAAAACAAAAAAGAAAACGAACGCAGTAAATCAACATTATTAGAAAAATTGAATACTGTTATTTCTAATTCTTTTAAAAGACTCAGCTATACCGAAGCAATTGAAGTTTTAAAAAGCTGTGGGAAAAATTTCGAATTTAAAGTTGAATGGGGCGTTGATTTGCAGAAAGAGCATGAAACCTATTTAGTTGAGCATTTTAAAACGCCGGTTATTTTAACCGATTATCCAAAAGATATTAAGGCGTTTTATATGAAACAAAACGAGGATGGAAAAACCGTTCGTGCTATGGATGTATTGTTTCCATATGTTGGAGAAATTATTGGAGGTTCACAACGGGAAGAAAACTATGATAAACTGTATAAGCGTGTAAAAGAAATGGGGATCCACGAAGAAACATTATGGTGGTTCATGGAAACCCGTAAATATGGAACATGCGAACATAGTGGCTTTGGGCTTGGTTTTGAAAGACTTATATTGTTTATTACAGGACTTACCAATGTAAGAGATATTATACCTTTTCCAAGGACCCCAAAAAATGCTGATTTTTAGTATAAGTACTTAATGTAATGCGTAAATTCGTGGCGCGATAGATCGATATGCTTAAACAGAATTTTCAACAAAAACTACTTCAGAAATTATCACCACAGCAAATTCAGCTAATGAAATTGCTGCAGCTTCCTACTGTTGCTTTGGAGCAACGGATAAAGGAAGAAATGGAGATTAATCCTGCCTTGGAAGAAGGAGAGGAAGAAGACGATATTCAGGAGGAGGAAGATGAATTTGCAGAAGATACAGACAATAAAGAGGATGGAGATTCGGATGATTTCAGCATTACGGATTACATGGATGAGGATGAAGGAGATTCTTATAAACTTAAGTCAAATAATAACAGCGCTGATCAGGACAAAAAAGAAATTCCTTTTTCTTCCGGAGTTGGTTTCCACGACATGCTGGAAAGTCAGTTGGGACTTAGAAGTTTAAGCGATCATGAATTCATTGTTGGGTCATATATACTAGGAAATATTGATGATGATGGTTATTTAAGACGAGATCTTGAATCGATCATTGATGATATCGCATTTTCACAAAATGTTCAAACCACAAAAGAAGAATTAGAAAAACTACTGGAGGTTATTCACGAATTAGATCCTTCTGGTGTTGGTGCCAGAGATTTAAGGGAATGTTTATTGATACAATTGAAACGAAAAATGCCTCCATCACCTATCAACTCCCTCGCTATCGAGATCGTGGATAAATACATGGAGGAATTTTCTAAAAAACACTACGATAAAATTTCGAAGAAACTGGAGATAGATGATGAGACATTAAAAGATGCCATTAACGAAATTCTTAGACTTAATCCAAAGCCGGGAAGTTCTTTAGCAGACAGCCAAAAATCATTCCAGCAAATCATCCCAGATTTTATCATCAACACTAATGACGGCAAACTTGAGTTAAGTCTTAACTCACGCAACGCACCTGACTTAAGAGTGAGCAAAACATACAACAATATGCTGGAAGATTATTCCAAGCAAAAAAATAAGGCGGGAAAAGAAGCATCACAATTCATCAAACAAAAAATAGAAGGTGCCAAATGGTTCATCGATGCTATACAGCAACGCCAGCATACTTTGCTAATGACCATGCAGGCCATTATGGAAAGGCAATATGAATATTTTTTTGAAGGCGATGAGACCAAACTGAAGCCGATGATCCTTAAAGATATTGCAGAAAAAATTGGTCTTGATATTTCTACAGTATCGCGTGTAGCAAACAGCAAATATGTACAAACACAATTTGGTACATTTTTATTAAAAACATTTTTTTCCGAATCGCTTTCAACGGATAGCGGTGAAGAAGTTTCATCACGTGAAGTGAAAAAAATACTTGAAGATTGCATCACTGCTGAAAACAAAAAGAAACCACTTACCGATGACAGGCTCGCTGTTATATTAAAAGAAAAAGGTTATAACATTGCGAGAAGAACCGTTGCCAAATACCGGGAACAACTTGAAATTCCAGTGGCGCGCATGCGAAAAGAATTATAAAAATTCTACATTGACAAATTCCCTCGCAAAATTTTTTTCTTATGTATTCCACCCTCTTCTCATGCCCACCTATGGCAT
>Ga0163149_10001236_pt1 | contig 33165 bp, 29 predicted proteins | sample OliLakLV19MP5G1_FD_148604 | JGI IMG/M metagenome (GOLD analysis project Ga0163149, IMG submission 148604) | Freshwater microbial mat bacterial communities from Lake Vanda, McMurdo Dry Valleys, Antarctica - Oligotrophic Lake LV.19.MP5.G1 | ecosystem: Environmental > Aquatic > Freshwater > Lake >... | reverse complement strand
CCCGCGCGCCGACCTCCGCGCAGGTGACGCACCTCGCCGGTACGATCGCGCACCGGGTGTGTCGGCATTGGGTGCGCAAAGGCTGGCTCGAAGGCGAAGACGAATCCGTGTTCCTGTCCGACTGCGCTGGCTGCGGCGACGGCCTGGACGCGCTGCGGTTGAGCTCGATCACCTACCGCATCGCTACCGGTGCGCAGGCCGGGCGCAAGAATGTGAGAAAGGATGCCTGGATTGGCAGCGGCTGGCGCACACATTCCCCAACCTGCATAGGGCATGCTTGGTTTCGTTGCTCGCCACCCACAGACAATTTGCAGATGGCAATCCCTTCTCGGCCAAACATTTTCCCGCACTCGCCTCGCCGAAGGTCGCATTGCTGATCGCTGTCAGCCGACCGCAGCGCCATGGAACCCCTTCGGGTTGCCGCCGACAGAGCCACTGCCGCGTCGAGCCGGTGTCTACTTCACACTCTCGCGTCCGGGAAACGGTCTGGTCAATTTTGCTCGCCGAGTCAGTCCTGTTGCCTACCGGGCAGTTCAACACGATGCATTCGCGGGTGTCTGGTACACCGCGCTGAGTGACCGCACGCCGACCTGGTACACCTTGGAGGGCGAATTGACCAATGGCGGGGGTGAGCTTGCTGTGCGCCAGTTCATCAACGCCGCCGCACCGGACGGCTTTGAGGCCAGCAGCGAAATTGTTGGTTGAGCCTGGATTGGCCAGCTCGGCACGAACCGAGCGATGTTTGCCTGGGAGCTTGACGACGGCTCGAAAGGCATCGAGCTCCTGCATTCGAGCGGCTTGCCGAGCGGCGCGCCAAACCGCACGCAAACCTGGTTCAGTCCGCTGGATTCGGGTTGGGGCCTAGCCATCGAGAGCCTGTATATCGGTGCTCCATTCGAGTTCATCGGCGCCTTCGTTTACGACGCCAAAGGTCAGCCGCGTTGGGTCGTTGGCGATTCGAATAGCAACACTGGCGGCAGCATCCAACTCACCGGCCACCGCCCGCATTGTCCAGGCTGCCCGTGGATCGCCGACTGGAGCAGTGACAGCCAACCGGCCGGGCGATTGCAGTTGGGTTATCAAGGTCAAAGCGCTGGCCCCTCGGGCTCCAGCATTCAACTGCCGCCGGCGTATCGTGGCGGTTGGATGCGTGAGGCGCTGCCGATCCAGCCTGTGGCGCCGCCGGTGCAGTAAACGTGGGGATAGCAGAAGCAGAGGAGACTGAAGCGCAGCGGAGACTGAGGAGCGGCGGAGCAAGCTTTGCTCTATAAAAGCACTTAGGCCCCACGCTCTAACGCGCTTTTAAAACCGAAATTGTCCGGCTGCTAGTCACGGCCCCCACTGCGCCACCAAACCGTCTCTCGCTGGCTCGACTGCAACTTGCCAGCAATGCCGGCGAAGCCGAGCACCAGCAGTGCCAGTGGTGCTGCCCAATCGAGAAACAGGCTGTCTTCGCGGGCTTGCTCGGGTTGCTTTGGCAAATAGCGCACCGATACCGCGTCGCCGAGTTTTTTCGAGCTGAGCCAAGCGGTTGCCCAGCCGGTTTTGATGGTGAATGGTCCGCCGCCGGCCTTGGGCCTGTAGCTGACGACGGCGCGTTCAGAGTAGTCGAATCCGTCCTTGTCGCTGGATAGTTTGGCGGCAACGCTTTGAACGGTGCCAATCACGACTTCGCCATGGCGTCTGAATTCAAGCGAGCGCTCTGCCACATAGAGCGAGCCCAGCACGCAGCCGATACCAAGGATCAACGACCATCCGCGACTCATGCCAATCCTCGTCTTTTAGCGCGCTGCTTGCGTCGGTATTCTGGCCCCGCGAAGTTGCGTGATCAATCTGTGCCCGCGTGCGTGCGCTGCTGAGTTGTGTTGAAGTCCGCTTGCCGGTGGAGGCCGGCATCCCGCAGGAGCCCTCAGATGCACCTACGTCCCCGCTTGTTAAATGACAGCGCTCGCTTTGCACGCCAAAGTCTGGCTTTGGCGTGTCTGCTCAATCTGGCGGTTCCCGTACACGCCGGCAGCTTCGACTGCGCCACACCAGCCACGCCGCAACAAATCAATCCACAGGTACTGGGCAACGGCAGTGCGGGCAGCGTGACGCGCATGCAGTTGCAGCAGGCGCTCGATAGTGCGAGCGAGGTGCGGCTCAACATTGGAAGCAGCACCTTGCTGCTCGACCAGAGCTTGCGTTTGACGCGTGCGGTCAGTTTAGATGGCGGCGGCGCGAGCTTGTCCGGTGGTGGGCTGGTGCGGGTCATGGAGATCAGCAATCCGACGCTTGCCAGCGATTTCACGATCACCCTGAAAAACCTGAAACTGATAAATGGCGATGCACGCAACGCGGCGGGCGATCAGTTTGCGCGTTCGGGTGGGGCGATCCTGAATGATCACGGCAGCGAGCCGTGGCGAGCGGTTCGTCTGCATGCCTTCGATGTCGAGTTCAACAACAACCGCGCCATCGAAGCGGCGCAGGATGGCGGCGGCGGTGCGGTGTATTTGCTGGGCCATCGCGAGTTTATCTGCGTGCGCTGCGAGTTCTTTGGCAACCGGGCGAGCAATGGCGGTGGCTACTATGGTCTCGGCACCCAGACTCTGCGTTTCTACGACAGCCAGCTTGCCAAGAACGTTGCCAGTGGCGATGGCGGGAATCCGGGCAATGGCGGCAATGGCGGTGCCATGGCGGTGGATGGCGACACCCGCGAGGTCAGCCTCTGCCGCAGCGAGCTGCTTGCCAACGACAACAATGCCTTTGGTGCCGGTCTGTTCACCACCGTCTACGACCAGACCAGCATCACCCGCATCTGGCAAAGCACATTCGCCAGCAATGCCCAGCTCGGCAGCGACCAGCATACTGGCGGTGCCTACATTCAAGGCGGACCGGTATCCATCCGCAACTCGACTTTTCGCGCCAATCAGGCGGTCGGCTTTGGCGGCTTGTCATTGTTCGACCATCAGACCGGCAACGGCCTGATCCGTGTCGGCGGCGAGATCGTCAACAGCACCTTCGTCGGCAACCTTGCGCGCACCGGCTTGGGTGGTGCGATGAACCTGCAAGGCAGTGACCCGCTGCTGCTGCAAAACCTGACCATTGCCGACAATCGTGCCGACTGCGCGGTGTGCTTTGCCGGTGGCATCGCGAACCCCGCCAATTCGCCCATCACCGTGCGCAATACGATCTTCCGCAACAACACCGGCGGCAATGCGTTCAACCCTTGGGCCATACTCAACCCAGTGGCCAACGGCAGCAATAATCTGCAGTGGCCGCAGGCGCGGCCGGGCAGTTCCGGTCAACAGGAATTGGCGGTCAGTCCCGGCAGTCAATTTGCCGATTCGCTCACCCTCGCGCCGGCCGACAACGGTGGCCCCACCGAGACCATGGCCTTGCCAGCTAATTCGCCTGCGGTAAACGCCGGCACCACCACTGGCGCACCAGCTGGCGACCAACGCGGGCTACCGCGCTTCGGTGCTGTCGATGTGGGTGCCTTTGAACTGCAGAACGCCAGCCAAGTGTTTCGCAATGGGTTCGAGGGTTAGGCGCGACGTTCGCTCAAAGCCAAACGCGAAACGCGAAACGCGAAACGCGGCAAGATGACGCCCAAGACCGACGGCAACGCCAGCCGGCGCGCCGTCTTCCCGATGCATTCGAATTACTGACGTGGTTCGCCGTTCCTGTTAACGGCGATGGTGCGACCCGGCGGATCGCTCATGCGCACCCAGTGCTCCACGCCGCGGTAGTCGTAGCTCACGTCCCAATACTGCGGCGCGCCGTCATATCGCGTCTCGCAACGCTGCACGCCACGCTCATAGCCTCGATTGTCGCGACCCGCACGGCTGCCGACCACGGCACCCGTCACCGCGCCGCCTACCGTCGCTGCATCACGACCGCTGCCGTCACCAATCTGGTGGCCAAGAATGCCGCCGATAATCGCGCCGACGACGGCACCCCGCACTTCCTTGCCGCGGTCGCCACTTTGCTGATCGTAGCGGTCGCGCTCCATCCAGCAGCGCTGATCACCTTGGCTGAGCACCGCTCGCACCGAAGTGACATTGGCCTGGTAGACCCGCTCTTGCGCACGCCGGCGATACTCGTAGTTGGGCTCGGAAAGCGGCGCTGGCACCCGGTTCGCCTGCTGCCGGCGGCTGTTTACCGGCCGTACCGAAGAGATCCGATCCGCCATCCGAATGTCGCGCAGCGAGTCGTAACTGCCCGGGCCTAGGATTACGCAATTACCCCCATAACGGACGTCATCGCATACTTCCCAGTGCCCACGATCAACGACCACGGAAGACGCGAAGTCGTTGAACTCGGAGCCAAAATTGGGCACCGCCCGTTCCGAGGAAATGGCGCGACCACGAAAGCCCTCGCCGTCGTAAAAGGTGATCTGCGCGGCGGCGGCCTGCGCGGACAGCAGCAACGCGCCTGCGCCAAACAGTGACTTGATGATGAGATTCATGTGTTTCTCCCACAGTGACGTTGCGAGCCGGAGAGCTGCGCTGGCAACCACCCGGTGGGGTCACCCGACGGGCACCCTGAACCGAGGATGCAACTACTTGTGGTGAGCGGTCTGTACGATTGAGCACGCAAGGACGTTGGCTGCGTCGCGAACTTTGGCCCGCGTCGCGCCTCGCGGATTCCTGGGATTGCCGTGGCGCGGGCGGAGCTTGTTTCCGCGATAACGGGTTGTCGGTGGACGGCTCCACATGCCCACTCGCCCCAGTCAACCTGCCCACCGGCAGGTGTCCCACATCGTCCACTGCGATCGGCTTGAAGAGGCCATCGGCTTCCAACCGGATGCGGGCGCAGCGACCAACTCGTCATTCTGGCTAAAGTGCGATCAGGTGATCGAATGACGACTCGTTGATCGTGAAGCACCGCAGCCCCGCTTTCGCGGGGATGGCGGGCCTCCGCTGTGAAGGGAGGCGGGGCGTTGCGCTTGCGAGGACGAACGACGTCGGCATACCGTCCTCCGACTCGGATTGATCGCCTCAACATAGCCCCGCACCTGCTGCCACCTCAGCGCGGACGCATCAACCAGCTGAGCAGGTAGCCAGCACCGATGGCGACGGCTACGGTGGTGAACGGGCGGTCGTGAAACTGGGTCTGCAGGTTGCTGCCCAGGCGCTGACCCGCGTGCTTAAGTTGGGTTCCGCCTGACTCCACGGAAGCGGCCATGTATTTGGCCGCATCGGTGACACTTTCCACGGCGTGTCGGGCACCGCTGGCGGCGTTCTCAAAGGCCGGGCGGGCGGCATCCGAGACGCTGTCGATGGCCCGATGAACGGCACCGGACGCGTTTTCCATTGCGCGCCCGACGGCCGCGCTGGAGGGAATGATCTGGCTCGAGTGGATTGATGTAGACATGCTGTTTGCTCCTGAACGTGGTGAGGACCGGTCGCGTCGGCTCGCCTGCTGGGCGAGGGGCGCGATAACCGCAGCATCCTTGATTGACGCGTCGCGGTCGGTGCGTTGAAGCACGTAGTGGCCTACTGGCTTGGCGATGTATCGCTATGTCTGTTTCCGCACAGACGTACGAATTTGTTTCAGCAAAGCTGCCGAACTGGGGCTATTGCGTTAAAAGTTTTGCGAACAGCGATTTCGTTGCAAGTCATTCGGCGCTTTGCCGATATGTGGTTTTGAGGAAAACATGCTGATGAGCGCGACCAGTTCGATAATCGGATGCCTACGGGCTTCTGCTGCGGCCATCCTGCTGCTGACGGCAAGTTTTTCGGCAACGGCGCAAACTCTGCCGCCGCTTGGCACCGCCGCCGCCTTCTCGGTGCTGGGTGGCTCAGCCGTCACCAATACCGGCGCCTCGGTAGTCACCGGTGATCTTGGCATATGGCCGAACACCGCCAGCTCGATCAGCGGATTTCCGCCCGGCAGCATTACCGGCACCCTGCATGCGGGCAATGCGGTGGCGCTGCAAGCTCAAAGCGATCTGACCACGGCTTACAACAATGCGGCGGGCCAAGCCTGTGGCACTACTCTAACCGGCACCGACTTGGGCGGGCTCACGCTGACACCGGGCGTGTACTGCTTTGCGAGCTCAGCGCAGCTGACCGGAACTTTGACCCTGAACGCGTTGGGCAATCCGAATGCGGTGTTCATCTTCCAAATCGGTAGCACCTTGACCACGGCCAGCAACGCGGCGGTGGTGGTGATCAACGGCGGCAGTGGCTGTCGGGTGTTTTGGCAGGTAGGCACCTCGGCGACCCTTGGCACCGGTACCGCCTTCGAGGGCAACATCCTAGCGCTCACCAGCATCACTGCGACCACCGGCGCAAGCGTGTCGGGCCGCTTGTTGGCGCGCAACGGCGCGGTCACGCTCGACACCAATGCCGTCGGCGGCTGCATTGTGGGTGCCTGCCCTATCATCAACTTGACGCCCACAGTGCTTCCGCAAGGCACGCTGGGCGTGGCTTATAGCGCGACGGTGACTGCCAGCAACGGCACCGCACCCTACGTCTACACCGTCTCCGCAGGCACGCTGCCCACCGGCCTCCTGCTAAATAGCGCCAGTGGCCAACTCTCTGGCACGCCGTCGGCGCTGGGCAACTTCCAATTCACCATCACAGCGACGGATTCGGTGGGTTGCCAACGTTCGCGCGCCTACACGGTGATCATCGCTGCGGCGATGTGTCCGGCAATCAGTCTGGCGCCGCCGACCCTGCCTGGTGGCACGATTGGCTCGCCATACAACCAGACAGTTTCCGCCAGTGGTGGAGCAACACCCTATGTTTACACCCTCACCGCCGGCGGTTTGCCACCAGGTTTGCTGCTCAATCCCGGCACCGGTCAAATCGCGGGCACGCTGACGACGGTCGGATCCTTCGGGTTTACCGTCACTGCCACAGACATCAACTTCTGCGTGGCATCGCGGCCTTACACCATTCTGGTGAGTCAGGCGATTTGCCCGCCGTTGACTTTGGCACCTGCGTTCCTTGCGTCGATGTTTGTCGGCCAGCCGTATAACCAAGTATTTGTAGCCAGCGGCGGCACGACGCCGTACACCTACAGCGTGACCAGCGGTGCCTTGCCAGCGGGCTTGAGCTTGAACCCACAAAGCGGTGTGCTGTCGGGTACCCCGACCATGGTCGGCCCTTCCAGTTTCAGAATCACCGCCATTGATGCGCTGGGATGCTCGATCTCGGCCAACTTCAATGCATCGGTGCAACTGACCCCGCCACAGTCGATTCCTGCGTTGTCGGGATGGAGCCTGCTGCTGATGCTCGGCGGCATGCTTGGGTTTGGCTTGCTTTGGGTGAGACGCTGAGCAAGGGCGGCCGCGCGGGAGCGCGGCCCTACTTGGTAGCGCGGACTTTGCGTCGATCGCGACCACGTTTAGACGCAAGGATTGGCACACAACGCTAGCCGGTCGTGCTTTAGGAGGGCGCCGCTCCTGCGGCGCTGCTTTTGACCTGCAAGCCGAGCAAAAGTAGCCGCGCGGGAGCGCGGCCCCCCAAGTTGACGAGGTGCCGTGCGCGCCCTGAGTGAGAGAGCAGCTCTGGACGCCTGACCCGGCTGTCGCCAGACTCATGCCATGCATGTGGATCTGAGTGCCAAGCACACCTTCAAGGCCAAGCCCGCTGCGGTGTTTGCGCTGGGGCTGGACCCGCTGCGCTTTCCCGCCGCCTTCCACGGTTGCGGGCCGATTCCGTCGATTCGGCGGATCAGCTTGCATGCACCGCCGGCAGTCGGCAGCACCCGCGAGTTGGAAAACAGCGATGGCTCGCGGCCGCAAGAGCGCATTACTGCATTGGAATCGCCGCACCGACACGCCTACACGCTCAGTGGGTTGAGCGCGCCATTCTCGTGGCTGGTGCGCGCGGGTCACGCGGATTGGTCAATCACCGACGTGGCAACCGGCTCGGCGGTGGAATGGCGTTACCGGTTTGAGTTGACCAGTACACTCGCGTGGCCGATCGCGTGGCCGCTGTTAAGGATATTCATGACGGCGGCAATGCGACGTTGTCTGGCGGCGATGGACAGGATGCTGGACGCCGAGCAGGCGCAGCGCTGATGGAAGAGTGGCGCTGATGGAACAGTGGATATTGCTCGCGATGGCGCCGGTCTTTCTGGGCTTGATCGCGCTGGAGGCCTGGTATTGGCGCAAGCGCCGGCCGGAGATGTACAGCTGGACCGACACGCTTTCCAACGCCGGCCTTGCGCTGATGCATCAGGCAGCCGATGCGGTTGCCTGGTTGCTGGTGATCGGTGCGTTTTATTGGGTGTATCAGTACCGTTTGTTTGAGCTGGCACCCGCATCGGCGTGGACGATTGCTGGGCTATTCGTTGCGCAGGACTTTTTTTACTACTGGTTTCACCGTGCGCATCATCGCATCCGCTGGATGTGGGCCTCGCACGTCACTCACCATTCGTCCGAGCGGCTGAATCTGTCGACCGCATTCCGGCAAAGCCTCACCTATCCGATCTCGGGCATGTGGCTGTTCTGGCTGCCGCTGGCGTGGATAGGCTTCGAGCCGACCACCATTGTGGCGGTGGTGGCGATCAATCTGGGCTTCCAGTTTTTTGTCCACACCCAAGCCGTGGGCAAGCTTGGGTGGATCGAGAAAGTTTTCAACACGCCTTCGCACCACCGCGTGCACCACGCCCGCAATGCCAAGTACATCGACCGTAATTACGCCGGCGTGCTGATCATCTGGGACAGGTTGTTCGGCACCTTCGTTGAAGAAGATGCGGAGGTGCCGTGTGCTTACGGCATCATTGGCCCGATCCACAGCCACAATCCGATCCGGCTGACCTTCCACGAGTGGATTGCGATGTTTCGCGATGCGGCGCACGCCAAAGGGATGCGCGGCGCGCTGGGCCAATTGTTTGGTCCGCCCGAACGTTCGCTGGCGCATCGCGCGAATGCGAGCACCGATCCGCACACGCCTGACAAAGAGGCCTAGGCAAGGCTGATGGCCACTGAACGCTACATCCTTGCGATCGACCAAGGCACCACCTCCTCACGGGCGATCCTGTTCAATCACGCGGGTGCAAGCGTCGCCAGCGCTCAGCGCGAGTTGACGCAGATGTTTCCGCAGCCCGGCTGGGTTGAACACGATCCGCAGGAAATCCTGCGCGGCGTTCGCATGACCGTGGCCGAGGTATTGCGCACGGCGGCAGTGAGCGCGACACAGCTGGCTGGTATCGGCATCACCAACCAGCGTGAGACCACCGTGGTGTGGGATCGCAGCAGTGGCGAGCCCATCCATCACGCCATTGTCTGGCAATCGCGGCAGTCCAGCGGAATCTGCGAGCGGCTGCGGGCGGAAGGTCATGATCCGCTGGTGCGCGAACGCACTGGCCTGCTGATCGACGCCTATTTTTCCGGCAGCAAAGTCGCATGGTTGCTGGATCACGTCGCAGGCGCGCGCGAACGTGCTGCGCGCGGCGACTTGCTGTTTGGCACGATTGACAGTTGGCTACTGTGGAATCTGTCGGAGGATTGCTGTCACGCCACCGATGCCAGTAACGCCTCGCGCACCCTGATGTACGACATCCACCAGCGGCGCTGGTGTCCCGACCTGCTGCGTTTACTCGATGTGCCGGCAAGCATGCTGCCGGCGGTGCGTGGTTGCAGCGAGATCTACTCGCACACGGCAGCAGACTGGTTGGGCGCGCGGGTGCCGATCGCGGGCATGGCCGGCGATCAACAGGCCGCCCTGTTCGGCCAGGCGTGCTTCGCGCCCGGTACCGCCAAAAACACCTATGGCACCGGTTGTTTCCTGCTGTTGAACACCGGCGAGCATGCCGTCCATTCGCGCCATGGCTTACTGACCACCATCGCCTGGGAGGTGGCCGGCCAGGTCGAATACGCGCTGGAAGGCAGCGTCTACATCGCCGGCGCGGCGTTGCAATGGTTGCGTGATGGATTGCGGATCATCGACCACGCGGCGGAGTCCCAAGCCTGTGCAGAGCGGCTGCAATCCAGTGAAGGCGTTTACTGCGTGCCGGCCTTTGTGGGGCTCGGCGCGCCGTATTGGCGGAGCGACGTACGCGGCGCGATCTTTGGCTTGACCCGCGGCAGCGGTCGCGACCACATCGTGCGCGCTGCGCTTGAGTCCTTGGCCTTTCAGACCCGCGATGTGCTGGAGGCCATGCAGGCCGACTCCGGCATTGCGCTCAAGCGTTTGCGCGCCGATGGTGCCGCCATTGGCAACAACTTCCTCGCCCAGTTTCAAGCCGATTTGCTCAACGTGCCGCTGGAGCGCGCCGCCACCAGTGAGACCACCGCGCTTGGCGCGGCCTATCTGGCAGGCCTGGCCGTGGGCTTTTGGGACAGTCGCGACCAGATCGCCGCCCAGCGCCGCGTCGAACGCATCTTCGAACCAAACATGGAAGCCACGCAGAGGGAAGCGCTTTACGCCGGCTGGAAGCGGGCGGTGGCGGCGGCGTTGGCGTTTTGACAGTGGCGGGGCGTAGTCGATGCCGATCTCGCCGCACAGCCCGGTATTCTGGTCCCGCAGGTGTGGGCGTGGCGGAAGCCAAAGCGAAAGCGCGGTGAGCCATGTTGTGCGGCGGTCGATGGGGAAAAGGCAGGCTTCGGTTGAGCGCACGACCTCGGATCGAGTTGATCGAGCAGCCTGTCAGACTTAGGTCGGCAGATTGAAGAGCAGACCGGTTTCCGTATCCAATTGCTTGCGCTTTTTCAGCCCACTTTTCTTGTCGCGCTGCCCGATGGGGTTGGGAATGTCCCAGTAGTCGGAAGCCACGGATGCATTCATTCTGAGCAACTTCGGGTTGCCAAGCGCAACCTTCGTCATTGGGCTGCTCGGACTGTGTCCCAACGCGAGAATAATCTGACTTGCAACTGCCCTCGCCAGTGGCGGCGGGACTGCATTTCCAATTTGCCTGGCACCGTGCCACTTGGTCTCGTTGAAGCGAAACCAGTCCGGAAAACCGTGCAACCTGGCCATTTCCCGAACGGTGATGCATCGGTTCCACTGATAGTGAATGGGGCGAGGGCTGGTGAACGCTCCTCGCGCTGCATCGGTACCTGCTCGCAGCGTGTTTGCTACGCCGTCACGTGGAAGTTTGAGAAACCGTGATATCGGTTCAACTCTACCGGGCTCGGTTTCAGCAAATCGCCGACGCGAAATCTCGCTGTGGTTTGAGCGCATGCTTGAGGTCAGGACGTTGGGGTTCCACTGCCTTTGATAGCCGTACCCCCATCCTTCGGAGGCATCGCATCGCATCGCTACAGCATAAAGCGACGCCTGCTCCCAATCCTTGGTCTCGACCTCATCCCACTTCAATAGTTGGCAAAACCTCTCTGCATCGGGCAAATCGCCCAGGGCTTCGAAACAGGTTGGCGAGCTTGGCAAGCCGCATGATTCCGAACCAGGCTTGGCCGTGATCGCGGTCGGGTAATCTGCAGCTGCCATGCCTTTTTTGCCGCCCAACAGGAACAGGCGCTGTCGATCCTGAGGGACCCCATAGTTGTATGCGTTCAGGACGCGCCAGTCTCGTTTGACTTCGTAGCCGGCTTGGTCGAATTCATTGATGAGTTCTTCCAGAAACTTGCGGTGCTTACCAAGCGTGAGTCCCTTTACGTTCTCGAAGACGAAATACGTTGCATCGAGCTCCCGAACAATCCGCACGAAGTCCATCACCAGCGAATTTCGGGGGTCGTCCAAAGCCCGCTGCCCCATCAGCGAGAACCCCTGACAAGGAGGCCCGCCGAAGACCACATCGACACGCCGACTTCCAATCCCTGCGGCAAGGCGAATTGAGTTGCCCGTTTGCTCGGTAACGGAGCAGGGGATGACTTTGCAATCTGGAAAATTGAACTCGTGCACTGCGGCATGGACTGGGTCGATTTCGACCGCCGCCACAACGTCGAACCCTGCTTGTTCGAAGCCGAGGCTGAGGCCACCGGCACCAGCGAACAGATCGACTCCGATAGGACGGTTCAGTTGATGATTCATAGCTGAATTATAGGGCGCGCGCCGCAGTTGATCGAAACGGCTGCTTCTGGCACCAGAAGTGAACAGGTCGTCGCGCAGGAATCCGAAACACTGCTAAGTTCGCGGGGCGCACTAGGGGAAATCTTCCCGCTGCGCTGCGATGAGGCAAGCCAAGACTGGGAGTGACAAGTGGTCAAACCAAGCAAAATTGCTGCACCCAAGCCTTCGCGCACGCCGAACAGGTACGCGGCCATTATTGCCGAGGTGTTCTGCCGGCACTACGTCAAGGGAAGTCGAAGTGTCCCCTTCGACCGCAACGAGTTTGTCGAGATCGCCGCAGAAAAGAAAATTGCGGTGCCCAAGAACCTAGGCGACACCATCTATTCATTCAAATATCGGACCAAGCTTCCAGACTCGATTACCCGCACGGCACCCGCCGGGTTTGAGTGGATCATCGCTGGCACCGGAATCGCAAAGTACGAATTCAAGCTCGTCAGGCCGCTGGATATTTCGCCGCGAAGCAACCTCTTGGTGGTAAAGATCCCGGATGCAACACCCGAAATTATTGGCGCATATGCACTTGGTGACGAGCAGGCTTTGCTTGCAAAGGTGCGCTACAACCGCTTGGTAGACGTGTTCTTGGGAATTTCGGCCTCGTCGTTACAAAATCACCTACGAACGACGGTGCAAGGCATCGGTCAAATCGAGATTGATGAGCTCTACGTCGGCATCGACAGGACCGGCTCCCAGTATGTGGTTCCTGTGCAAGCGAAAGGGGGCAAAGACAAGCACGGCAGGCAACAGACAGAGCAAGACATTGCTTGCTGCGCACAGAAGTTTCCACTGCTTAAGTGCCGACCAGTCTCGGCGCAATTCATGACGAGCAACAGAATCGCGATGTTCGAGTTGGCGGTCCAATCAGGCGAAGTGAAGGTCGTCGCCGAGGAGCATTACGAGCTCGTTCCTGCGTCGCAGATAACTCCTGACGACCTGGCGCTGTATGCAAGGAAGCGAAAGCAATCCTAGAGACGCCGAGTCGCCCAGCCTGCTGCTTCCCAGCCGTCCACCGCTTGGATTCTTGACTGCCACCCACCCAGCCAGTAAAACTGGCCGCGCATCGAACCTTCGATGCAACCCTGTTGCGTGCTTGCTGGTCAGCGCGCAGTCGAAGCCGAGGGGTGCTGCGACGGAGTTGCCTCCGCCACGCTCGGTTCTCGATCTACCCTATCAAGCGCGCCCTCCAGCTCTGGAGGTGTTGCGATGTCTGTTCAACCCACTTACCAACTTGCGCTTGCCACGTCGGCGCTCATTCCGGGCATTCATGCCGACGATGCGCATTTCGTTGAGTCGCTGATTCGTGTTGGCGTCGAGCCGACGACCTGCGTCTGGAATGATCCAGGCGTGGATTGGTCGCGCTTCGATGCCGTGCTGATCCGCACGACCTGGGACTATTTCAAACTTTACCCGGCCTTCAAAGTGTGGCTGGATCAGCTACCGATTCCGACCATCAACAACACCGCGTTGCTGCGCTGGAACAGCGACAAGCGCTACCTGTTGGAACTCGAAACGCTGGGTGTCGAGGTCATTCCCACACGCACTGCGAAGGGAACTGAACTGGCGGCGTCGCTGGCGACGATGCACGGACAGAAAGTGGTGATCAAGCCGACCATCAGCGGCGGTGCGTGGCATACGCTGCTCGGCGTCGTCGGTGATGAGGAATTCGCGCAGGCGATCACGCAGCTGCCAGCGGAATTCGAGTATCTGCTGCAGCCGTTTTTGCCAGAAATCATGGCCGACGGTGAGTGGTCGCTGCTGTTTTTCGACGGCCAGTACAGTCACGCGATACTCAAACGAGCCGCCAGCGGCGATTATCGCGTGCAGGCCATGTTTGGCGGCAGCGAGGAAGCCGTCGAGCCAAGCGCCGTGGTCATCGCCAGCGCCGAACGCGCGCTGGCCGCAGTGGCAACGTTAGGCCATCCCGACCATGCCTACGTGCGTGTCGACGGTGTCCTGGTGGATGGCCGCTTCCTGCTGATGGAACTGGAAATGATCGAGCCGCATTTGTTTCTGAGTCACCGTCCTGACGCTGCCGAGCGATTCGCCAGCAATTTGCGTCGGCGCTTGGATGCGATGAGGGGTTGATGGCATAGGACGGCAGGCGCGGAGGGTCAGCTTCGAGGCAGACCTTTCGCGGCTTCCGCCGCTCTCACACGCCTTTTGCCTGCTACTGCTCGGCGTCTTCGGCCGGCGCAATCGCGCGCGCGGTTTCCGGGGTGATTTTCATGATCGAGTGGCGCAGCTCGCGGCTTAAGATGATCTTGGCGTCGCGCGCCCACTCATCGATGCGCTGGTCGTACACCAGCTTGCCGGCGTCGTCCACGCGGATAAGTTTTTCTTCGCGCAGCTTGACGATGAACCCGCGAAACAGGGAGCGGTCAAAAAACTCTGGCGCGGCTTGCGAGTAAAGCAACGACAGCCGTTGCGCGGTGAGGTGACAGAGGGTTTCCAGCTCGCCCGAGCTGATACGGCCGGGGCCGTTTTTCACCAGAATCGAAACCGCGATGTAGTAGCGCTCAAACGCCTGCTGCAGGCCATGCGCGAGGGCGCGCAATTGGAACACTTCGTCGGTCTGGCCGGGCCCGCGCTGCAGATAGCCGTTCGTCGCGTCAAAGGTGAACAAGCCGCGCGCTACCAAAGCGTCAATCACCGCCTCGATACGCTGGCCAAACTCGGCCTCTGTCCACGGCAGAAACAACTCGGCGCGAATGTAGGGATAGATTAGCTGACCCAAACGGACCACGCCGGCGCGACTCATGCGCCGATTGCTCTGGAAGCAGCATGCCACCCAACTGGCGGCGGCAAACAGATGCACTACGTTGTTGCGGTAATAGGCTTGCAGCTCGCCCACCGCATCCTCAAAACCAAGCACGTCACCGAGCGGATGCGCAATGCGTTTGAGCACTTGAACTTGCTCGCCATAGGCAATGATCTGCGCCGCCGGCAACGCGGTGACGGTGACCCGACTTGAATATCTCACGTCACCCAACAGTCCGCGGTACAGGTCGATCAAGGCCAACAGATCGGCCTCGGCCATCGCGTGTTTCGGCGTGGCGAGCAGACACAGAGCGAGCAAATTGATCGGATTGACGTCAGCGGCACAGTTGATCGCCACTTGAATGCGGGTGGCGAGGTCATCGACGGCGTCACCCAGCCAGAGTGGCTTTTGGGTGGGATCGCTGCTGCGCCAGTCGGCGGCGTGGGCGTCGAGCACATCGTCCAGCTTGATCGGCTCGCCAAAGCTCACCGCCACCTTGCCATAACGATGCCGCAGCACACCGAAGACTCCGCGCAGCAATCCAAATAGTGATTCTTTCTCTTTTTGTCGGCCCGACAGCTCGGCCAGGTAACTCTTTCCTTCCATCAGCTTTTCGTAACCGATGTAGACCGGCTGAAAAATGACCGGACGGCGGTTCTGTCGCAGATACGCGCGCAGCGTGATGGCGAGCATGCCGGCCTTGGGAGCGAGCAAACGACCGGTGCGCGAGCGTCCGCCTTCGATGAAGTATTCGATGGATACGCCGCTCGCGATCAGGCTCACCACGTATTCGCTGAAGACTGCCGAGTACAGCGGATTGGACTTGAAACTGCGGCGCAAAAAGAACGCACCACCGCGACGCAATATTGGCCCGACCAGCGGCAGATTGAGGTTGACGCCGGCGGCGATATGCGGCGGCACGATGCCGTTCTGATAGAGCAGATAAGACAACAGCAAGTAGTCGATGTGGCTGCGATGCGAGGGCACGTAAATAATTTCGTGGCCAGGCGCGATCTGCTTCAACTTTTCCAGATGATGCACGGTGACGCCGTCGTAAAGCTTGTTCCAGAACGCGGCGAGCGCGAACGACGCGGAGCGCACCGCCGGATGCGAATAGTCGGCCGCGATCTCCATCGCAATGCTGCGCGCCTTGGCGTGGGCACGCTCATAGGTGGAATTGTCGCGCTTGGCCTGATCGGCGATGCTGCCGCGCACGGCCTCGGCATCGAGCACCGAATCGACCAGGATGCGTCGGTGTGAAAGATCAGGACCGATGACCGCCGTGCGCACCCGGCGGAAGTGCACACGCAGCACCCGCGAAAGTTTGCGCACGCGGCGCTCGGGCGGCAATCCTTCGGCCAACGTCGCGCGCAATGACAACGGCTGCGAAAACTGCACGATGGTATTGCGGCCGTTAAGCAGCACCGCCAGCAGGCGGCGGAACCGGCCGACCAAGGTCCAGTTTTCCGAGAACAACACGCGAAACCAACCACTTTGGCGATCCGGCGCGCGGCCGACAAATATCGATACAGGCACCAACTGCACATCGAGCTCTGGCGTCGCATTCAATGCGGAGAGCAGGGTCGCCAAGCCTTCCGAATGGGTCTTGCTGCGCGGCCGTCGAAACCAGAAACCCTGTCGCCGCGACAATGCAAAAAACGAGCGCGACTTGCCGCCCAGATCGCCACCCATCATCGGCAACAGCGGCGACGGCAAGCCGGCTTCCTGACAGGCCTGCTCGAGAATCAGCGCATTGGACAAGCCATAGCGCTCGACCACGTAGCAGACCGGCAAACTGCTATCGACCACGGCCTCAGCCGGTCGTGGTGGATCGAGGCGAATCGCCAGCCACGGGCGGGCAAGCTTGCCCATCACGCGAAAAAACAGCGAAGGGCGCGCGGGAATGACGGTGGGGTTGTCCATGGCGGAATTATCAATGAGCGCGGCCCGCTTAGCGCGGGCCGCACGTCATGATTCGGCAGAGTGGACTGTCGTTAATCGGTGTTGGCGTTGGTCTTCGCGGGTGCTTCGGCGGCGTCAGTCTCGGGCACAACTTCGCCTTCGACCACCGCGCCAGCATCGTCTTGCTCCGGAAACTCTTGCTCGTCTGCGGTCGCAACCGGCGCGCTGGCGGCGGCGAGATCACGTTCGACCTTGGCCAAGGTGTCCTTGCCGTACCAACGGCCTTCCTGGCGAACCATGTCGGTCTCGACTTTCAGCGGCTGATCGAAGAACTTGTATTCGACGCTGATTCGCGCCGCGTCCGCTTGCTCGCTGACAACTGACGCCTGCACGCTGGCCAATGCGTCGTTGATCTTGAGGCCATAAAGCGCCAACACGTCCTTGACCGTTGCAGAGATGATCGATGCCTTGCCTGCGGCTTGCTCAAAGGTCAGCGCTTGCACGTCATCAATGGTCTTCAGCTCCAGCGCACGCGCGCCGGCTACCACACGGTCGATGGCTTGCCCGGCCAGCTTGCGGTCCGCAAAGTTGACCGATCCCAGCCACTTGCCGACCGCATCTATCATCTGCACGGCTTGCTTCTTCTGATCTTCGCTGAGGGTCTTGTCTTCTTGCAGCCACTGCTGTGCATAGCCGTTACCCATGGCGACAAACATCGGCAACTGCGCCGCCATTTCGGTTTCGTACTTGACCAGCATCGGCTCCAACTCCGCCATCAGGGTGGCTTCCGCGTTGTCGGCGGTGAGCTTGGCGATGTTGTCCGCAAACTCGACGCGATCAGCTTCGGACGGTGCCTCGGCGCGGCTCTTTTCATACTCGGCCTTCATCGCATCGAATGCAGCCGGTGGCACGGCGGCCTGCAAGGCGGCAAGCAGATTGTCGGCCTTCAGATCGGCCGCAATGCGCTCAGTGACTTCGGCCGGATCGTCCGAACCCAGCGCCTTCGGATTGGCGACATCGGTTTTATCGGGTTGGCAGGCCGCAAGCAGCAAGCCAAAAAAAGCAACGGCGGTGATTCGATACAGAGAGCGCATGGGGTATCCGCGATGTGAGGAGGAATGCGGCGCGGACTCTAGCAGATCATTCCTTAAAACCCTGTCTGTCGGCGAAGCTTGGCCACGTTGACAGTGCTTCGCTTGCCCAAACAACTCCCTCTGCAACCCATTTCGGCAGGCCGTCCGGGCAAGCCTTACAAGCAGGTCACCCAAGCAGGTCATCCAAGCAAGCCCAGAAAAGAAAACAGGAGGCTTCCTGCCTCCCGGATGAATGGTCCGAAGTCTCCAGACCTGACGTTGCTCTTGTTTTCGCTTCGTCGCCCGCTGCGCGGGACGTTTTCGCCGAGCTCGGTCTTACATGTTCGTCGTTCTGGGTACAGGGCTACTCGTCAACTATCGCCACCAAAGAGGGGGCTGGTCACTCTGAGGGACCGGGATTAAGCCTACCTGCAACACATTGCTAATGCAACACTTTAGATCATCTGAATTAAGTTATTGATTTATATTGCTTCAATGACGCCTCAATCTCATCTCGCATCGCCAAAGCAGCCGCACGCGGGTCTGCCGCTGCACGAATTGGTCGGCCGACGACGATGTGATCGGCGCCGGCAGCAAACGCCTCACCCGCCGACAAGGTGCGTTTCTGATCATCGCTGCCGCGCTCTGCAGGTGCGCGGATTCCGGGGCAGACAATCAGGAAGTCATCGCTGGTGGCAGCGCGTATGGCCGCCGCCTCAAGCCCAGAGGCAATCACCCCATCGCAACCGGACGCGCGCGCACGTATCGCCCGCTGCAGCGCCGCTTGCGCGGGTGACTGCTGCACGCCTTGATCGCTGAGATCGGCCGCGTCCATCGAGGTCAACACGGTCACCGCCAACAGGCGCAGATCGCCTTTGACCTCACAGGCGGCCTGCAGCATCGCGGCATAGCTGTGCAGCGTACAAAAGCGCACGGGCCACTGCGCCAAGCGACGAACCGCTGCGGCGACGGTGGCTGGAACATCGTGGAACTTGAGATCGACGAAGATCGCTTTATCGCGCGCCGCGAGCAGCTCAAGTACACGGAAGTACTCGCCGGTGGCGAGCAGCTCCATGCCGATCTTGTAGAAACCCACGCCATCATCGAGGCGATCAATCCACTGTTTGGCGGCGGCAAAGCTGTCGACGTCAAGGGCGAATATCAGGCGTTCATGCAGCGGAATCTCCGCACCGGCCCGGATAGGGATAGGGCTGGGCACCGCTTAGTTCGTGCGCAGATTTCGACGTACGCAGGCACGCCGATCAGCCGCTACCTCTGCAGGCGAGCAGTCGGCGGACAGTGCGCGCTCCCAATCGCCATAGGTGGGATTGGGGAGCATGATCCAACGCTCGCCCCACCAGGCAAGGTGGGCTGTCATCGCCTGATAACGTCCCGCACGATCGGCTGGTGGATCGACGAAATCGCCCAATTGATCGCCAAGCAACAACAGCACCCGATGCCGCGCGCCCACCCAGCCACGACGCGCGCTCTTGGCGACCTCTGGTGCCCTTGGGTCGCCTTTCAAGAATAGATTGCTGTGATCAGCAAGCATGGGGAATCCCAGCGCCAAGAGGTTGTCCGCCGTGGCACTTTGTTCGCCCGCATGGTTGCGATTGGTCACGTAGTACACGGTGACTCCGCGCGCTGCGGCATAGCTGGCAAACTCCAGCGCACCTGGCAGGGCGAGCGCACGGCGTTCGTTGCTCCAGGACTGCCAGCGCTCACTACTGAAGTTGAGGTTATCGCGCACACCGCGCGCCTGAAACGCGCTGTTGTCGAGCATGGTCTCGTCGACATCCACGATGATGGCGGGCGGCAGCGATTCGAAGCCACTTCCAATTCTGCGCTCGGCCGGTGGCAAGGCGTCCCAGTCGGGGCTCGCCAAGGCAAGGTCCAACTGCCGACGGGCCTGCGCAAAGCTGCCGCGCATGCTGGCTTGATACTCGGCCGATGCCTGCATCCACAGGGTGGCGTGAAGGTTGTCATGGGCGGGCGCCAGTGTGACGGCCGGCGGCTCCGCTACACGTGTGGATTGGCCGGCACAGGCTGACAGCAGCAGACTGGTCAGCAACAGGCCCAAAAGTGGCGAAGGGCGCTTGGAAAGACGGGCGATCATTGGGTCTTGCCTCAGGTTTGCCAGGAAGCCGGCGAGTCTACACCGGCCAAATGTCTTGTCCGTGGCGTGGCGCGGCGTGACATTGGCGCAGACGAGCAAGTCGGCTCTACGATCTCAGCGGGCGCGCGCTGGTAGAGCGGAGCTTGCTCCGCTGAGCTTCGCCCGCGATCACTCGCGCAGCATGTCGGCGATTGCGCTCAGCCGATCCTTGGTGCGCATCGCTACAGCCTCGACATGCTGCGCTTTGTCAGCGCCGTCGCGCAGCAGGTCGTCGGCCGGCAACTCGGCCAGGAATCGACTCGGCAGCAATCGTTGCAGCGATCCGAATCGACGCGCGAGTCTCGAATAGCTCAAGGTGAGCGTGGCGCGAGCACGGGTGATGCCCACGTAGAGCAGGCGTCGTTCCTCGTCCAAGCGACCTTCCTCAATGCTCGCCTCATGCGGCAGCAAACCATCCTCGACGCCCACCACAAATACATGCTCGAACTCGAGACCCTTGGCCGCGTGCATGCTCATCAGGCGCACCGCATTGCCGGGCTCGCCGCGATCCGCGTGACTCAGCAGGGCGAGTTGCGCGGCCAGGCCCGCTGGCCCGGCCCCGCGCGCGCCATCCAGCCAGCCCGCGAGATCATCCAGATTGGCGCGCCTGCGGGCGAATGACGCCTCGTCACGACACTCCGCCCGCAGAGCCCGCAAAAGGCCACTGCGTTCCACCGTGGCCCGACACAATTCGGCCGGCGTCGCTTCGTTCCCCAGTGTATGCAGCCCAGCAATGATGTTGCCAAATTCTGCCAAACCCGCCGCCGCGCGTGCGGGCAGCAATCGCAGCAGGCCCATGCTGGTGGCAGCGCGTGACAGCGGCAGTTGAGCTTGCCGCGCCAACTCGGCCAACTTGGCCACGGACGCGCTGCCGACTTCGCGCTTGGGCGCGGCAATCGCGCGCAAAAATGCGGCGTCGTCATCTGGATTGGCCAATACCCTGAGCCACGCCAGCGCGTCCTTGACCTCGCCGCGATCCAAAAACGCAGTGCCACCGGTCAAGTGATAGGGAATCGACAACAACTGCAGCGCTTTTTCCAGCGGCCGCGACTGGTGATTGCCACGAAACAGCACGGCGAAGTCGCTCCATTGCGCACGTCGCGCATGCCGCAGGAAACTGACCTCGGCGGCCACCCGCTCGGCCTCGTGCTCGGCCTCGCGACACTCCCAAACGCGGATCGGCTCGCCCTCCGAATGGTCACTCCAGAGTTTTTTGACGTGTTCGTGAGGATTGTTGGCTATCAATGCGTTGGCGGCGCGCAGGATACGTCGCGAGCAGCGATAGTTCTGCTCAAGCGCGATGACTTTGAGCATCGGATAGTCGCGACCCAGTTGCTGCAGATTTTCGGGATTGGCGCCCCGCCAGGCATAGATCGACTGATCGTCATCGCCGACGCACGTGATCGCGCCGCGTGGCCCCGCCAACAAGGTCAACAGTCGGTATTGCGCGATGTTGGTGTCTTGGTATTCGTCTACCAGCAAATAGCGAAACCGCTCGCGCCAGGCGCCGGCGCAGTCGGGATTGGCACCCAGTATTTCCGCCGGCAGGCGAATCAGATCATCGAAATCGACTGCGTTGAAGGCCGCGAGGCGCGCTTGATATTCCATATAAGCAGCGGCGGCTTCCCGCTCGCGCGGACTGCTGGCGACTTCGGCGGCTTGGGCCGACGTGAGGCCTTGGTTCTTTGCCTGCGAAATCAAACCACGCAGTGCATCCACGGCATCGGCCTTGGCACCTTTGGGCAGAAATTCGCGCAACAGGCCGCTGCTGTCATCTGTGTCAAAGATCGAGAAGCCTCGGCGCAGCCCGGCCGCCTCTGCCTCGATCTGCAGAAAGCGCAATCCCAGCGAGTGAAAGGTACTGACCGTCAGCGCCTCGGCGACATCGGCCTTGACTCGCCCGGCTACGCGCTGGCGCATTTCGCGCGCCGCTTTGTTGGTGAAGGTGATCGCCGCGATCTTGTTCGCTGCCACGCCCTCATGAGCCACCAAGTGGGCGATTTTCTCGACGATGACCCGCGTCTTGCCGCTGCCGGCACCTGCCAAAACCAACAATGGTCCTGCGCAATAGCGAACCGCTTCCAGCTGGGGCGGGTTCAGGTCGGACATTCAGACTCAGCCATAGCGGTCAGACAGGGGATCAGGCGCGAGCGGGCCGGCATTCTCGCATTCAGGACGCCTGCCGATGGTCACATTGGCCACCCCACCCACGACTAACGGCCCTGTCGCGCCTTCCAGCGCGCGCCTACATTTCACTCATGGACTGTATTTCCCGATGTGTTCTGCAATTGGAGGCCCTATGTATCATCGTTTCAAGCCCTTGTTTGCTGCTGTCTTGGCTGCTCTGCTTAGCACCCAGGGGTTGGCACTTGCCGCCGATAAACGCCAACCCGATCCCACAGCGACGAGCACCGAAGGTTTCTTGAGCGCGCACCCCGATCTGCGCTACCGGCAGTCGGGGTTTGCCGCCTATCAAGCGGGTGACCACACGCGTGCGTTCAGCGATTTCAAGCGTGCCGCGCACTTTGCCGACAAGCCGTCACAAGGCATGCTGGCGGAGATGCTGTGGGATGGCGTGGGTGTGGAGAAGGATCGGGCGCTGGCCTATGCGTGGATGGACTTGGCCGCCGAACGCTACTTCAAGGTCATGCTGATCAAGCGTGAGGTCTACTGGGAGGCGCTTGACGAGGCCGAGCGCGAGCGCGCGATAAGCGTCGGCCAAGCGCTGTATGCGCAATATGGCGATGACGTCGCCAAGTCGCGCTTGGAGCGCGTGCTGCATCGTGGCCGCATGCAAACCACCGGCAGCAAAACGGGAACGGTCGGTACCGGCAAAATCGAGTTCCAAACCCCCAGCGGCCCGATCAGCATCGACGCCACTTCCTACTACCATCCCGATTACTGGGAGCCAGAGCGTTATTGGGCTTGGCAGGACAAGCACTGGAAAGAGCCGCCAACCAGCGAGGTGAAGGTCGGTCCGCTTGAAACTTCGGACACGAAGGACTAGCAGCCGGCGGATTCGCGATTAGTAGGCAGCAAAACCGGCGGTTAAACTTCGCCCATGGCCAAGCTATATTTCTACTACTCGGCAATGAACGCCGGGAAGACCACCACCCTGCTGCAAAGCGCGCACAACTACCGTGAGCGCGGTATGCGCACCTTGATTCTGACGCCGCAGCTAGATGACCGCTGCGGTCGCGGGGTGGTGGCTTCGCGAATTGGTTTGCGTGCCGAGGGACGCATATTTCTTGGCACCGACGACATCGAAGCGCTGGTGCGCGAGGACATCCGCGCGCACGGAGAATTGCATTGCGTGCTGGTTGACGAAGCGCAGTTTTTGAGCAAGCCGCAGGTGTGGCAGCTGAGCGAAGTGGTCGATCAACTCAAGGTGCCGGTGCTGGCATTTGGTTTGCGCACCGATTTTCGCGGCGAGTTGTTCGAGGGCAGCCAGTACTTGCTGGCCTGGGCGGATTCGATTTCCGAGATCAAGACGATCTGCCACAGCGGCAAGAAAGCAACCATGGTGGTGCGCGTCGACGACAATGGTCGTGCGGTGACCGCCGGGCCGCAGGTGGAAATCGGCGGCAACGAGCGCTATGTCTCGGTGAGTCGCGCCGAATTCAAGAAGATCATGGCTGGCGATGGTCAGCGTGAACTGGCGCAAACGCAACTGGCTTTGGATTGAAGGCGCATTGAAAGTGGTCAGTCGCCATGTCCACGCAGATGGGCACGCCGACTTGATTTAACTGATTAATAACGCAGGCGCAGCACCCGCACCGTTACCCTTCCCAGGTGGATGCGGTCTGCACATAAAAGTGGCGTGCGGCCAAGTTCAATGTCTGGTCGTGCTGAGGTATCGAAGCAATGCGGCAAACTGGATGTTCGTCGCCGGCCTTCGATAGCCGAGGCCGAACGGGCCGTCAGGGCGCGGCAGCTCGTCACCTTGGTGAGCGGTTTCGTTGGCGGTGTGAGTGTGTTGATTTCCGGGCGAACCCTAGTGCGATGACTTGACCGATCAGCAATCGTTTCGGTCGCGCTTCGCAAACGTTCGTTGGTTTTCCCTGCGCCAGCCAATCCGGCTGGCGCTTTCGTCTACACAGGTGCCTTTCTTTCCCGATGTATCTCGACTACTACGGCCTCAAGGAACCGCCGTTCTCGATCACTCCTGATCCGCGTTTCGTGTTTCTCAGCGAGCGCCATCGGGACGCGCTCGCGCACCTGTTATATGGCATCGGCCAAGGCGGCGGCGGCGGTTTTGTGCAACTGACTGGCGAAGTCGGCACCGGCAAGACCACCCTCTGCCGACTGCTGCTTGAGCAGCTACCCGAAAACACCCGCATTGCCCTGGTGCTGAATCCGCGGCTGTCGCCGATTGAATTACTGGAGACCATTGGCGAAGAGCTGAAACTGGATTTGAGTGGCCGCCGCGGTAGCTTGAAAGGCCTGGTCGACGTGCTCAACGCGTACCTGCTGGATGCCTACGCGCAAGGCTTGCGAGTGGTGCTCATCATCGACGAAGCGCAGAACCTGTCGGCCGAAGCGCTTGAGCAAGTACGACTGCTGACCAACCTCGAAACTCCGACGCAAAAACTCTTGCAGATCATCCTGCTCGGTCAGCCCGAGCTGCGCGACCTTTTGGCCCGCGATGACTTGCGGCAGTTGGCGCAACGCATCACCGCGCGCTACCACCTGATGCCGCTCAGCAGCGATGAGACCGATGCCTACGTGCGCCATCGTCTGAGTGTCGCCGGCTGCGCGCGACTGCCGTTCACCAAATTGGCGCTGCGCCGATTGCATGACCACGCGGGTGGCGTGCCGCGCTTGATCAACATCATCGCGGATCGCTCCTTGGTCGCCGGTTATGCGAAGACGCTCAACCAGATCGGCGAGCGCGAAGTCGACATCGCCGCCGCCGAGGCGCTGCCGCCGAGCAAGCGCAAGATCCCGGTAATTCGATCAACGTGGTTGGCCGCCGCCGCCCTGGCTGCGGTGATCGCGGCGCTGGTGCTGGTTCCGCGAGGCCGCGACGCGCCGCCTGCCACCGCCGAGCCCAGCATTGATCCAGCCGCCGCTGAAGCCGCGCTTGGCCGTGCGGATGACACGGTCGATCCGGCCTTGCTGGAAGCGCACATCGCCGATGCGGTTCAATCCAACCTAGCCGCATGGAACCAGCTGTTGTCGCTGTGGGTGCTGCGCGCCGACGAGGCCAATGTAAGTACTGCGCAACGCTGCCCGTTGGTGCTCGCTGCTGGAGTCTATTGCCTGCGGGGATCGGGCAGCTTGAGCAAGCTGGCGACACTGCGGCGGCCGGTGATACTGCGACTGGCGGCACGCGAGCGAGAAGCGTGGGGCGTGCTGCTGGGCCTGTCGGATCTGCGCGCGCGCATCACCATCGCGGGCGAGACTTTCGACATCAAGCGCGCCCATCTTGAACAGGTCTGGCTGGGCGAGTTTTATGCGGTGTGGCGCGCACCCGCCTTTGTCAGCATGCCGATCCGGCGCGGCGACAGTGGTCCCTCCGCTGATTGGCTGCGCGAAGTGCTGCTGCGACGCGACTTGCTGCGCAGTGACGTGCTCGGTCCTGCCTACTTCGATAGCACCCTGGAAACCGGCGTGCGTCGTCTGCAGTCGGCGCACGGCTTGGTGCCCGACGGCATCGTCGGTCCAGAAACTTTGTTGGCATTGACCGCCGAAGAACGCGGCGGTCCGCGCTTGCGGCGGACTTTGCAGTGATGCCGACGACGCACGTTTCTGACCCGGATTTGGCTGCGGCGGCCGCGGTGATCACGCCATGTCGCTGATTCTGGAAGCGCTACGAAAGTCGGAAGCGGAGCGCCAGATTGGTCGCGCGCCCGGTCTTCTCACGCCGATGGCGATGGCAACAGCGCAACACTCAGACAGGCGATGGTGGCTCGCCGGCAGCTTGGCAGTGCTGTTAGTGATCGCGATTGCCTTGGCATGGTGGCTGGGTCGCAACGGACAGTCGGCCGCCAACGGGGCAAACCAAAGCGCTATTGCCAGCGAGCCTACGCCCGCAGCAGGCACGCCAGCTTTGGACCCGCCAGCCGCAGTCGTCGCAGCGAAAACGCAAGAGCAGACCGCCACAGCGCCCGTGGCCGTCGACCCGGCGTCGCCTCCGGCAACGCGCCCATTGCCCGCAGCTGGTCCGAGCGACTTCCCGTCCGATCCAGACTTCGAGTCCACCGAGCGCGAATCGCTGCCTTTGCCCGCACCGGCAAGCGCACCTGCGGCAACCGTCGTCGAACCAGTGGATCCTGCGGTCCCTGCCGAGGTGCCCGTGTCAGCCGCTCTTCCAGCCACACCGCCCGCGGCGGAAGGGCCGGCTGCAACACCATTCAGGACGTTGACGGAATCCGAGCGCGCCGGACTACCGCCGCTGCGTTTGAGCATGCATGTCTTCAATGCCGAGCCGTCACGACGATTCGTGATGATCGACGGTCGCCGTCGGGCCGAGGGCGACACCTTGGCAGCCGAGGTCAAGCTCGCCGAGATCCGCCGCGAAGGTGCCATCGTCGACATTCGCGGTCGCCTCGTCCTGATCGAGCGGCCCTGAGGCCAGTCGTCGGCAACTTTCATGTTTGTTGACGTTCCCGATCGACGACGGCAACCGGCGGCGTGGGTGGCACCGATGCTGGTGTTGCTTTCGATGCTGACCTTCGTTTGGCTGGCGACCCAAGACAGCGACCCGCGCATGCTCTTCCTGCGTCGCTGGGGCGCGGTACCCGAGACCCTGTTCCCCACCGGCGCGCCCTTCGCCGGCTTGCTCGATGGCCGCCTGCTGACGCTGTTTAGCGCGCTGTTTATTCACGCCGATTGGTTGCACCTGGTGGGCAACATGCTGTTTCTGGTCATCTTTGGCTTGCCGGCAGAACGCGCGCTGGGTCCGTGGCGATTTCTGCTGCTGTTCCTGATCGGCGGTGCGCTGGCCAATCTTGCGCCAGTGCTGCTTCTGGAAAGCACGCGCTCGGTCATCATCGGTGCCTCAGGCGCAATCTCGGCCTTGATTGGCGCCTACCTCGCCTTGTTTCCGCGCTCCAAACTCGGATTTGTGCTGCCGTTGGGCCTGTTTCTCGAGTTTGTGCGCACTCCCGCACCGGTAATGATCGGCGTCTGGGCGCTGTTGCAACTGGTGTTTACCTTTGTCGGCCCAGGCTTTGGCGCGGTGGCTTGGTCAGCACATCTGGCCGGCTTTGTGATCGGGGTAGTGATTGGCCTGCTCGCACGTCCCGCCATCGCCAAGCGTTTGCGCAACAGCCGCAGCTAGCCCAGCTGCTGTTCGCTTCCTCTCGTCACTCCGGCGACTGTGAGCTGGTCGTCTCTCCAGAATGGTCTGCGGCTAGCCGCCTGTGTGAACCAACCAGCGTTTTTGCTGCGTCGTGTGCGGACAGCTGATGAATAACCGGCGACAATGCAACTCATGGCCCAACGCACGCTCTACAAAATCACCTTTCACAACGCCGGCAAGGTCTACGAGCTGTATGCCCGGCATGTCGCCAGCAGCAGTCTCTGGGGCTACACCGAAGTCGCCGAACTGGTCTGGGACACGGGCGATAGCCTGGTCATTGATCCGACCGAAGAACGCCTGCGCGACGAATTCGGGCAGACCCGCAAACTGCATCTACCGATGCAGTCGGTCATTCGCGTCGAAGAAGTAGAAAGCAAAGGCCAGTTGGCGATTCGCGATGCAGCGACCGGCGAACGCGTGGTCACACCGTTTCCGCTGCCCGCAAAGCCCAGATGAGTCTGCCTCCGCTCACCGGGGCGGCGGAATCACCACCATAAAACGCGCGCCGCCCAACTCCGGCGAGCGGCTCACCTCCAGCTCACCGCGGTAAGCGCGAACGATGTCCTGCACGATGGCCAAGCCAATGCCGTGGCCGTGCACGCGTTCGTCGCCACGCACGCCGCGTTGCAGCAGACTTTCGATACGATCTTCCGGAATACCGGGGCCGTCGTCTTCCACCGAAATTCGCAGCGCGCGGCCGCCGTTGGGACGGTCCACCCGCAGCAGCACGCGCTGCTTGGCCCACTTGAAGGCATTCTCCAGCAGGTTACCCAGCAGCTCCATCAAATCCCCTTGCTCACCATGAAAACGCGCGCTGGGTTCAATCTCGAACTCACATAACACGCCGCGTTCCGCGTAGACCTTTTCCAGACCCTCGACGATGCCCTCGGCGTTTGACTCGATCGGCAACGGCGCGGCAAAGCGTTGATGGCCAGAGGTGGCCGCTCGCGACAGCTGATAAGCAACGATTTCGTCCATGCGTTGCACCTGCGCGCGAACGTCATCGCGCAGCGAGGCCTCGTCATAGTCACCTTCCAAGCGCGTGCGCATCACCGCCAGCGGCGTTTTCAAGCTGTGCGCCAGATCGCCCAGCGTGTTTCGGTAGCGGGTCAGATGATCGCGTTCGCTCTCGATAAAGGCATTGAGGTTGTCCGTCAGTGGCCGCAACTCGCGCGGATAGTTGCCGTCCAACTGGTCGCTGGCACCGCGTTCCACTTTAGCCAAATCGCGCTCGACGCGGCGCAACGGGTTCAAGGTCCAGCGCGCGACCCACACCTGAAGGATCAAAAGCAGTAACCCGGCACCACCCAGATACACCCACAACGTGCGTCGAAACACCCGAATCTGGCGATCAGCGACTTCCGTGGTTTCGCCGATAAAGACCGAAAATGTGACCGAATCTTCCGCACTCACCTCCCAAGCAACGCCGATTCCAAATCGATAGATCGGCCCTGCCGGGCTATCCAAAGGCCCCACAAACTCGGCTTCACCAGGTCGCAAGGTGTCATTAAAAGGCAGCTTGCGGCCAATCGTGGAGCCGGATTCCCAGCGAAATGCTTCGCCGTTGATCGCCGCGTACAAGCCGCTGCTGCCTGGTTGCTCGAAGCGTGGTTCGGGGGACTCCGCAGGCGGGATCAGCGCTTTGCCGCGGGTCACATCGGTCCCCGCGAGATAGGCATAGGCATAGGTTTGCAGACGTTCGCGCACGCCTGAAAGCACGGCGTCGGCGAAGGCTTGATCCAATGCGTATCCGGTCAAGCCCAGGAACGCGAACAGACCGACGCTGGCGGCGATTAGCTGGCGTGCTTGCAGCGATACCGAGCGTCGTCCAGCCATCGCCCTAGCCCGGACTTTTCATGAATGTGCACGCTGATCGCGCAGGATCTTGATCGCACACGGGATTCTCTGAAGGAGCGACGTATCGGGCCATACGGCCGACTGCAGAGAATTCCCTGTGCGGTCAAAAGGCAAGGGAGTGCGTGCGAGATTCATCAAGAAGCCGGGCTAGCGGCCTTTCAATCCGACAAGGCGGCGAGCGGGATCACTCGTTGCGCGGAATGGCGAACCGGTAGCCGCGACCACGTACAGTTTCGATCGGCTTCAAGATGCCTTCTGGATCGAGCTTCTTGCGCAGGCGGCCAATGAAAACTTCCAGCACATTGGAGTCGCGGTCGAAGTCCTGCTGGTAGATGTGCTCGGTGAGGTCGGCCTTGGAGACCAGCTCGCCAGCATGCAGCATCAAATATTCCAGCACTTTATATTCGTAGCTGGTGAGGTCGACCGCGGCACCATCCGAAGCAACCGTTTGCGCCGCCAGATCCAGCCGGATCGGACCACATTCAAGTTGAGGTTTGCTCCATCCTGCGGCGCGGCGCAGCAAGGCGTTCAGCCGCGCCAGCAATTCTTCAATGTGGAAAGGCTTGACCAGATAGTCGTCGGCGCCGGCCTTCAAGCCTTCGACCTTGTCCTGCCAGCTTGAGCGTGCTGTCAGGATCAGAATCGGGAAACTTTTCTGCTCGCCGCGCAACAAACGCACCAATTCCATGCCCGACAATTTTGGCAGGCCGAGATCGATGACGGCGACATCGAACGGCATTTCGCGCCCGAGGTACAGCCCTTCTTCGCCATCGCTGGCGGCGTCAACCGCAAAGCCTTCACGGCGCAGACGCGCGGTCAGGGTTTCACGCAGCGGTGCTTCGTCTTCAACCAGCAGGATGCGCATCCGATCAGAACTCCACGGGGTTGGTAATTGGCAGCTGCCGCGATGCTAAGCGATCAGCGGTCATTGCGCTCGGGTTCGCGCGGCGTTTGCGGTGGCGGTACCGATTCACGCATGAATTGTTGCGGGTCATCCTGCCTGCCACGCATCTCGCGCGGCGATGGGTTCAACTCACGCATGCGCTGTCTTGGGTCTTCTTGCAGGATTCGCATTTCGTGTGGCGGCGGGTTTGCGTCTCGCATGCGCTGGCGCGGGTCGTCGCGCATCACCGGAAAATCGCGTTGCAGTGGGGCGGACTCGCGCATGCGCTGGCGGGGGTCATCCTGCATGACGCGGATTCGACCTTCAGGCGTCAATACCTTCATCCGATAAATTTCGCGATTGCCACGCTGCATCGGACGCACTTGCAACACGCGCCCGCCGGTCTCGCTTTCGATGCGTCGCACCGACTCAGGCATTTGCTCACGTCTGCCCTCATCCTGCGGAGCCGCCCACGCCGGACACGCAACGCAAAGCGCCGCCAAAGTCAGCAATGAGGTCAGTGATGAATGCGAGAGGGTGCGCATGAAGTACGGAATCTTAACGCTCGGCGCTGGATGTGCAAGCCCAGCAGCGGCGCAAGCGGTGCCTTGTATCGAGGCGGAGGTCGCAGTCTGGTCGGCAAGCGGTGAATCCGTTCTGAATTTGTTATGCCGTCGCCGACGCTAGGCTGAACGCTCGCGCGACGGCGATGGACCGGTCAAAAAATCTCGGCGACACAGCAGCGCAGCGAACCACCCGCTTTTTCCACCTCGTCCAACGGCACGCTGGCCACATGCCAGCCACGCTTTGCGAACAGGCTGCGGGTCGCCGCCTGCAGGCCATCGGCGGCACGCTCGCTCATCCACACGCGATCCTGATCGAGGGCGATGCAGTTGCCCGCGAAACCACGCAACTCGTTGCTGTCAAGGACGATTGCGTCCGTACCGTAGAGTTCAATCAACGCCGCAGCCACGCTTTCATCTTTGAATGCGGAAGGACCGATCACCAGGCTGCGACCACCCAGCGTGCCCATCACCACATTGGTGTGGTATTCGCCCTCGGCGAGCTCAAAGGCAAGAATCGCGCGCAGGCCGAACGCCGCATGCATGGCACGCACGCCCTCCAGATCACAGCGCGGACTCAAGCCAGCGAAACCGATCCGCCGCGCTCTATCGATCACCAGGGTGCCGGTCAGCTCGCTCAGGCCGGGCAGACCACGCAGGTCAATCTGCTGATAGCCCAACACCTCGACGAAGAAGCGTTGGATATCGGCACGTTCGGCCTCTCGTTGTCGCAAGGGATGACGCATCCTGCCGATGATGAAGCGACCGCCTACTTCGCCGGGCAGCCGCGCGGTGGCAAATACGTTGTTTGGAAACACCGCGTCCGGGGTCGCTGGATCGCCCGGAAATCCGATGGTTGGCACGCGCTTTGCCAGCTCCTTCTGCAGACGCGCATGTTGCGCCAAAGCGCGATCCACATCGACTACGCGCGCCACATCCATGTACTGATTGTCAGTGGCCGACTCTGCCGCGATCCGCAAGCCATCGGGGGCCACCAGAAAAGCGGCGCGCGCGCAGCCCGGCTGCTCCGCGCTGAGCGTACGCGCCAAGGCCAGAAACGCCTGCGGGTCACGATAGATCATCGAGTTTGCTCCCCCGTACTCATAGTGGTTCGCGCCAATGCCTGCTCGACCAAGCTCCAGTCGGCGCGCGCGCGATGCGCACCTTCGCTCAACACTTGGCGAAATCCACGTCCGCCGGGCTGGCCATGAAAGAGGCCCAGCACATGCCGAATCATATGCTTGAGCGCCACGCCGGCGGCAAGTTGCTGTTCGACATAGGGCCGCAGTTGTCGCAAAAGTTCGGCGCGATCCGGCAACGGCGATGCAGCGGCGAACAGCGCGTGGTCCATGCGATGCAGGAGGTAGGGCGTGTGGTACGCCGCACGCCCGATCATCACTCCATCAACATGCTCAAGATGAAGGGTGATGGCGTCAGTAGTTTCGATGCCGCCGTTGATAACGATGCAGAGGTCGGGGCGCTCCTGCTTGAGTCGATAGACCTGCTCATATCGCAGCGGCGGCACTTCGCGATTTTCCTTCGGGCTGAGCCCCTGCAGCCACGCCTTGCGCGCGTGCACGGCAAACAGCTTGACCCCGCTGGCAGCGACAATGTCGATAAACCTCAACAGATCAACATAGTCCTCTTGTTCATCGACGCCCAGCCGACACTTCACAGTCACTGCTATCGCCACCGCTTTTCGCATCGCCGCCGTGCACTCAGCAACCAAGGCCGGCTCGCGCATCAAGCACGCCCCAAAACGCCCCGCCTGCACGCGATCCGATGGGCAACCCACATTGAGATTGACCTCGTCATAGCCCAGTGACTCTGCAATCCGCGCCGCCTCCGCCAACGCCGCCGGATCGCTGCCACCCAATTGCAAGGCCAGCGGCCTTTCCACCGCATCAAAGCCAAGCAGACGACCACGATCACCCTGCAGTACCGCCTGCGCATGCACCATCTCGGTATACAGCCGCGCATTCGGCGCTAACAGCCGATGAAAGACCCGGCAATGACGGTCGGTCCAATCCATCATTGGAGCGACGCTGAGGCGGTGGCTAGACGGCATCACGCATCCGATTCACTGTTTGGATTGGTTTGCCTAATTGGCGGAGCATCGGACATCGGCATCAACCGCTGCCGAACCAGATCGAGTGGTCGGTGGTATTCCATGTTGCTCTAACAATTCGGCCGAGTGATTTGTGCTGGAACAGACTAGCCCACTCCTGCGCTGCCGCATCTGCCAGCGGCAGGTCGCCGTGTTCGAAACGCAGCCACACGCTGAACTTGCGCTGATTCATCGTCGACAGCAGGTTGCGGTCGCGGGTGGCGGCGTAAGCAAAGCCAGCATCGAAGCCGTGCAGTTCGGCATCAACGCCTGCACCGGATATGCCGAAATGTTCGCACAGCATCGCGAACTGCAGCAGCGCGCGCTCCTGCAATCGGCGCAGGCCTTCGGCATTGCCGGGCAGCACCAGCAGCGCGCCGGTCGTGGCGTTGAGCATTGCGACGAACGGTTGCCGACGCCAGATGTCGATATCGGCGTACCACTCGCCCGGCGGGTTGAACTGCGGCTCCGGCTCGGGCGGTTTAGCTGGCTGCTTCAGGCGCTTGAGTAGCTTGGCGGTGCAGCGAACGACGGTCATGTCACGCGCACTTGGCCGTTCATCAGCAGGGGGAGTAGCCAGTCGCGGAGTCGGGTG
>Ga0163149_10001234_pt1 | contig 33171 bp, 46 predicted proteins | sample OliLakLV19MP5G1_FD_148604 | JGI IMG/M metagenome (GOLD analysis project Ga0163149, IMG submission 148604) | Freshwater microbial mat bacterial communities from Lake Vanda, McMurdo Dry Valleys, Antarctica - Oligotrophic Lake LV.19.MP5.G1 | ecosystem: Environmental > Aquatic > Freshwater > Lake >... | reverse complement strand
ATTCTATCAAGTAGGCCAACTCCGAGTCTCACCCTCAAATCATTTTCAGACGCGCTTGGAATAATTGAATCAACGCGTGGATATTTTTCTGAAATAGCATCGGTTTCTTGTGTTATTATCCCACTTGCTGTTTTGGTTGTAATGCGGATTTTTTCAAGGCCGTATTCGATCTCTATTACATCGAGTATACTTTTTGGAGTAAACACCTCAGCAGTAACACCAAATGGTTCGGTTACATCTTGGTCGTGGCTGATTATCATAGCTATCTTGCCATCAGTAGCTATCATTCGACCCTTTTCAAATCTTATTAAACCATATGTAGGGTTATTCGAATTCTTATCAGTAAAAAACTTTAATGTTTCCAGATGCTTTGCGTTAAAAATAAATGTTTTCGTTTTTTCTTTCATATTTATTCTCCTTTTTATTGGTATGACTGTAGTATATCCGTTCTGTAACGGTTGTACAGTAGCAAAACTACTCAGTTTAGTCTTTTTTCGTTAGTTTTATTGCCTTCATAATTTCAATTGCAACTTGGGGTACTATTGCGTTACCGTAGGCTTTGAGGGCTTCTCTACGCCATCTTGCAGAACTAATGGTAGTGTTACCCAGTTTTCGGGGAATCCTATCATCCACTCCGTCATTGCAGGTTGCAAACGCAACTTCTTGCCAGTCTCTTGACCAGTCTGGCCAACCTTGTCTGCTAGTCCTATTGAGTGGCTGTCTTTGCCGTCTAGTGTTGCTCTGCGACCTGTCTTGGTGATCGTCATATTCGGATGCTCCACCTCGTGTGTCGTTACTGTTGGTAGTAATTTGGTCACTTCCTCTGTCTGAAAAGGTGTTCCGTCTAGTTTTCTTTTTCCGTAGACTATCAACTCCCTTAGATTCATCGATAGATAACTTCTCCCTGGTCTCGATTTTTGGTTGTAGGCCACTATTGACTGTAGCGTTTTGGGTTCTAAACTTTCCATCGTGTTGAGCGTGGGCAATAATCCAGACTCGCTCTCGCCTATGTGGGGCGTTGACACCGCAAGCTGGAATAATAAGCGGTTGGACTTCGTAACCTTCGCTTTCCAAGTCAGTACACACTTGTTCGAGTACCATGCCCTCGTTCCAAGTAGTGAGGCCACGCACGTTTTCAGCAATGACCCACTGGGGTTGGTATAGTTGGATGACTCTAAACATTTCAGGCCAGAGATATCTTTCGTCGTTTGTCCCTTTCCGTCTTCCTGCTTGACTAAACGGTTGGCAGGGGAATCCACCAGTGAGTATGTACGGTGTTTCGTTTTCCCATGACCGATCAAGCTGTCCATGTTGTCCCGAGGTGTTATCCCCTTTCCTCGACCATCCCTTGCGTTCGGTGTCGGCAATAAACTGTCTGATGTCATGGTGTACTTCACTTTCTGGCCAATGTTTTTTTAATATCTCTTGGCAAAATGGGTCAATCTCAACGAACGTATGTTCTACATTCCCAAATACAGTATCAGCTGCTAGGGCGAATCCTCCAATACCTGAGAAAAGATCAAGGTGTTTCATAAACTGTTTCGTTATTATTATTAATAATAAAATTTACTTGTTAGGCAACACAACCATGGACCACGCTTTATCACGCATGATTGAAATCAACACCTTTTTTTATTTACGTTTACTGGGGTAATACATTCTTTGAAAAATTGATTTGGTCTACATCCGTGCCATTTCAAAAAGACTTCATTTGGTTCGTCTAGGAAAGAAAGGAGTTTTTGTTTATAACTTTCTTGTCCATTGTCAAATGTTCTATACTCGTCTGCATTTTCACTGGAATAAGTATGTGCTGTATCTATGGGTGTGTTATTTATCTCCCCAACTATCCTCAGTCTTTCTTCTGCCACCGATCTTTCTCTCACCTCTCTCAACTTCTCCTCGAACCAGATCTCTACTTCTTCCGGATTATTCCAATCACGTCTTTGCTTGAGTTCAATCACTATGGTTTCAATTAAGTCTGTCATAGGTTATTCCTTATTCCCACTTACCTTCAGTTGAAGTAATTGTTGAAATTATTTTAGCTGACCTCGCCCTTTCTTCTGCTCTGGCTCTGGCTAGTTCTTCGGCTAGAAACTCCTTGGCATCATCTTCAAGAATATAGTACGGAAGATAGTCATGATTTCCTGAATATCTTTCGTTGAATCTACGCTCAACATCTGCTGGTAGTTTTTTGTCTGGCATAGTTAGTCATTTTTAGTTAAATATTCCTCTATAATATCTTTCACTTGCTTAGCTTTCAAAGTAATTGGTTAGTTTTCTTCCAGATCTTGATGTATATGGTAGTCCACTTAGATTTATTGTATTTAGAGCTTGATATCTAGTAATAACTTCTAGTTTTTCTCCTTTAAAATCAATTACTCCCATTCTTTGTATCTTCCACAAGCTGTCTTTAACATCATCTACTATTTTTTTTGTTTTTATTTTTTCCTTTGCTACAGCTTTGGCTAGTTCTTCTTGGATTGCAAACTCAACTTTAGCTCTGAACTGTTTGTCGTCCATTGAGCCTCTGCGACATTTGCAAATACTATCTACTATTTTTCGTGTGTCTGTCATGGGTTAGTCCTTATTCGTTAGTTTCGTCATCACCCTTTTTATGTTTTGTGTGAGGCAATAAAAAGAATCTTAGTGTTCTACCGTACTTAATTATTCCAAGCCAACCTTTTGCCACCAGTCTAAAGTCGCCAAATTCATCAGCAATCCGCTCACGTTCTTCTGCTCTGGCTTTGGCTAGTTCATCGTTTATAAATTCTTCTACAAGGTCATACACACCGTACATTGGATAGCACTCACCACTTAGGTCGCCAGTGTTGGAACAACCAGATATTAACTTTTCCAATCGTTCTTCCATTGTGTATGTTTTCGGTAGTTTTTTGTTTGTCATAGGTTAGTCCTCTACTTCAATTATTTCCTCTCCCAGAATCCAGATTTTAATAATAAACAAGGAGTTCTTGGAACTGGCATGTTCTCTGCTCTTTCATCATCATGCTCAGAGTAGGCTCTACCGCACCAAGCACAACTTATATTTTCTTCACTCAAATCTGGTTTTTTTATTTTTTGTTGTTTATTCATGGGTTAGTCCTTTTTCATTTTATCTATCCTTAGAGGTTAGTAAATCGTTTAATTCTATTGTTTCTGTTTCTCCTTTAAATTCTCCCCAAATGTGTCGCTTTTCTACTGTTCCATATAAAGCACACACTACATAAGGTTTATCTTCTCTATCTACTCCGCATCTTAAACAAGTGTTGGTCATAGTTAGTCCTTATCTGTTAATCCGAAAATAAATTGCGATATATAGTGCTGAATGTGCAATCATATTATACGCAAGTCTGAAATCTCCCACCATAAGCCAGGACGCCAAGAAACATCCTGATACAATCGCAAGATAAATTATTGTTGTATGTATGAATTCCTGCATAAGTTAGTCCTTTTTAGTAAGTTCTTTCCATTCACAGCGATTTGGACACTCTAAATCATCATAAAATCCATGTGTTGTTAATGTAGCTTTACAATGACTGCACGTTGTTGGTTCTAGTAATTTCCTATAGATCCATGTAAATATGTTCATAAGTTCTCCTGTTGAGGTTTTTTATTTTCTAGAATGTCTAGTGCTTCTTCTGGGGATGTCACCACTCCTACTACTGCACCAAACTCTTTCATTTTGTCTAAGTACTGTTGTTGTAATTCGGTAACCGTATTTCTTGTTTCAGGTCTTTTCACTTCAAGACAGAACATTCGTCCTGTTGACTTTACAATGCCTTGAATGTCGCTTGTGCCTGCTTTAGCCATGTGAATAAGTCGTGTCTTGCCGTTAGTCTTTGACTTTATAGCGCCTGAATTTACCCTCCAGCAATAGTATGTTCCGCTGGTGTTTAAATCAAGAATAATCTTTTTACAAAGATGTATCTCTAATTTATTTTTTTGGATTTTCTTGTGTACCTTTTCTTTTCGTTTTTTTTCTTTACGTTTACACTCTAATCGGTACGCATTGACCTCATCAAGATCATACAAAAACGGGTTACTTTTAATTCCAAGTCCTTTCACGGCTTTTACTTTATGGTGATCTGGGAAAAAGTATGTTTTTTTTCCTAGTCTCATATACCATCCTTGCGACCACCACTTGACGATAGAGTTACTAACATCAAGTTTTGTACAGAGTTCTTGTCGGGTTAATAGTGTCATAATAAACTCATTTGCTTCTTTGTTCTGAAAGAATGCAACTCTTTTGATACTCTTTCATATTAAATATTTTTTTAGGTTTTTCTGGTAATTGAGTAGTCTGATATATAACGTGTTCTATTCTCTGGACAGGTGTATGACTTGACTTTTCTTTTCGTAAAATACGTTGAAAAAAGCTGTGTTGTTCAGACTGTTCTGATTCTGTAGGGGTTTCTCTGCCAAACCATGAGTTCTGTATAGACATAGGTTAGTCCTTTTTAGTGAGTTTACTATCTGTAATCTTAACTTCCATCCACTGTTTTATATTTCTGACCAATGTACCTGCCTCAAGGTTAAAAACTATAGTAAATAATAGTATTCTCGTTGCTAGGCCAGTTTGCTCTTTAAGAAAGAAGTAAAGTAAAATGACGATAGCAATCCACCGACCCAGCACTGCTGTCAAAATTATTTTTTGAGTCATAGGTTAGTCCTTTTTGGTTCTTTAACTATTTTATATCCAGCTTCTTTTAATAACTTTTCAAATTTTTTTGATCCTTCTCCATATGTATATGTTTTCCTATGACAATCTACACAATTTAAATATTTCTTTGATCCACTCTCCTTACATTTCTGACAGGCATAATTGTCCCTTTCAAAACAAGATGTTCTCCATTTTTTATGTTCTATAGTTCTTTTGTAAACACCAGAAGGCATATTATTTAATTTCCTCTAGGATTTTAATCCTATATGTTTTTCCATCTTTTAAGATCGCCTCGGCTATTTTATCGTCTACTACCTCTGGCTCAGCTTTGAGGGTAAAGTATCTGTCTAGTTCGTCAAAGGTGAACGTGTCACCAGTCTTTGTAAAATCATTTTTTCTCGAAAGTAAAACAGTACTCTGACCCCTCTCAAATACCACACATCTAGCTGCATTACTATCTTCCACCACATCCCCAACTTGTGCATCTCTGACTGATTTGGTGTGGGGTTCAAGGTCGGAGAAGGATATACACCAGAAATAGGATTTATCTTCACTCCAGAAGTATGGATTAGTGCTGCCATCATCATCATCTTTGAGCGAGATAATCTCGCCTACATTAAAGTAGTTATTTCTTTCAATCACTCTAAATCGGTCGCCTACTTTTAGGTTGTTTGGTCTTTGCATATTATTCCTTAGTTATTTTATATCCAGCTTCTTTTAACAGCTTCTTCGCCTCGGCTATTTTGTCACTCACTACCTCTGGTGCATTTTTGAGGGTAAAATCTTCTTCTAATTCGTCAATGGTGTAAATATCATATGCGATTTTGAAGTTATTGCCTTTCGAAAAAGTAACTGTACTCTGTCCTCTCTCAAGCACGAGGTACTCAAATCCACTACTATTACTAACAACCACATCCCCAACTTGAGCATCTCTGATTGTTTTGATGTAGGGTTTGAGGTTTGACCAGTATGTACAGTAAACATCAGACTTATCTTCTTTCAAGAAGTATGGACAATCAGTTCTGTCATCACTTTTAAGCGTGATAATATCACCCACTTTAAAGCCACCATCTCCCTCAATCACTCTAAACTGATCGCCTACTTTTAGGTTGTTTGGTCTTTGCATAATTTCTTTCTGCCGTTAGGCTAGTTAGCCCTTTACTGTCCTAAATAATTAGCTTGTCCTACAGTATGTGAGCATGTCCATGGTGTCCACTTCTTACCGGCTCTCTTAAATACTGTGTAGGCTACATCTACATTAGTTTTCCAGTCAAACAACTCTTCACCGCCCCAGTATGCTGAATTAAGCTGGAATACTCCTCGGTCAATTGAGCCGTTTCTATTATGATTTGTGGCTTTAGGATTAAAAGCGTTATTTTCGCACTTACTGATAACAGTAATGGCGTCAGCTGCATCATCACCAAATACCTCTACAATGTAGGCCATAATCTGCTGCTTCTCTGTTGTGAACTTCCGATCAACCTCAACCTCTTTAATCACTTCAATGCGTTTTTCAATCTCTACCACTTGAATCTCATTGTTGGTGAGGGCTTTAACAGGGTTAAGAGCAGCTAGTATGCCACCTATGTTATAGAATATGTATAAGCCTATTAAAATGCTTAAAAAGAACAACCTAAGTCTCAAACGGTGAGGTTGGTGTTTGTACCATTTACGCCATCCAGTGTTTTTATGTAATCGTGATTTTGATCTCTGTACGTTTTTTTGCATACTCTATGTATACAGTAAATTACGAGTAATGTCAATAGGGGGATCTTGTGGAATCGTATATATACTGAATCAGGTAATGACGGGAAGCAGAAAAGATAAATAAGAGTGGTTCTCTAGTGGTATATCTCTTGTATCATCCGTTGTCTCCCGGACAAGATAAGCATATTCACTGTTTCAAACTACGGCACCTGGTCGTAGAAGGAGGGGGGGTCTGAATGCGAAGCCCTGAACCCTCTCATTTTCTTAAAAGAATCAGTATAAAGCCGGTTCTTCAAAGTCAATTATTATGCCACTAATTTATACAGGTTGAGTATCCTGACCGCTGGCAACCCCATTGATAGAGTGAAGTGCGGAATAAAACGCATCTATTTTTGTATCAGCTTCCAGCGATAAAAGCAACATGATCATTTTTTCACACAACACGCATCATCAAAAAAGCATCCTTTTGAGATGCTTTAATGAAAGTCTCCTCGTTCTCAATCAAGATAAACCAGGAGATATGTCTTTAGAATACACACATTTAATGGTATAATCAAGCAGATGTTTTCATTTCTTTTTACTGCTGTTCTTTTTTACATCATCGGACGAATATCTGGTCAAGAACACAAAATCCTCTCTTCAATACATCAGAAATACCACGTCGTGTTTCCTTCAACACCACCACCACTTGATATACAAACAGCATCAATAGACGAAATCATTGAAGACACAAAGTCAAGACCACAAAAGAAATTAATACATCCTGGAGTGATTCCTTTTAAAACAGAACAACAGATCCAAGACATCAAAAGTGGGGACAAAGCCCTAGAAGATCACTGGAGACAAACAGGATTAAACGAGGATTTTTTTAAATGAATTTTCCTACAAAAGAGGAACTGCAAGGAAGACCATGTCCAGAGTGTCACACACGCCCGGGCAGAGTTATTCTTCTTTTCACTGCTTGGCAGCTAACACGATGTGAACCCTGTCAAACAGCCTTTGATGAACGAAACACATCAAAAAAAATGACCCCTCCTCACGAATTTACTACCCAGGAGATTAAAGACGGAAGAAAGACACATTTTAAATCTCTTACTCAACCATTTAGAAACGGTGAGATATCAAGAGAGTTTGTTGAGGCATTCCCAGAGCAGGTAAAGAAGATGATTACAGAATCCTCAGTCTCAATGGACCAAGTGAATAACGCAAAATATGTCTGGAAAGATCTTCCAGGGTGGGAAAACAGGGAAAACTCAAAGTAGAGTATACTATCAGTATATGAATCCAAATCCAGGACCACCACGATATAGTTTGGGAGAATTTCAACAGTATATAAGCTTGATAGAGAAATACTCTGGTTCACCGACAGAAATAGCTCTCACAAAAGAGGCAATGACTTGGTACAAGCAGATGGTGCAACAGATGGCAAAAACGTTTCATCTCAATCCAACAACAAACAAGACAAAGTTCGGAAGTATAGATATACTCGAGAAACCATGAGTGAAATGATAAACCTTTGTAACAGGAAAATAACAGATGAGCAATAAAAGTACTCAATTTAAACCAGGACAGTCTGGCAACCCAGACGGAAGACCCAAGAAGGGCTATTCAATTACAGAATGGTTTCAAAGTATGCTGGCTAGTAGCCCAGAGGTGAAGGATGCTATCGGTAAATCAATCGTTAAGAAAGCAGTAGAGGGTGATGTAGGAGCGCAAAAGCTTGTATGGTCGTACATGGACGGCATGCCAGTAAATACGTTAGTTGGAAAGGATGGCGAAGCCATAAGAATCATCATAGAAGATTATGGAAATACGAATAACTCTACAGCCGAAACAACGGGAGTCGATCAAAGCAAGTGAAATCTACCCAATAGAATTCTTTGGTGGAGCAAAGGGTGGTGGGAAAAGCTACGCAATACGAGCCAGACAGGTGTTACGTCGACTGAAATATGCGAACACAAGAGGTTTAATCGTCCGAAAAACGTACCCAGAGCTGCTCGCAAACCACATCTATCCCTTTTTTAAAGAGTACCCCATGACTGTCCAATGGTATAACAGATCAGAAAAAAAGATTCACTATCCAAACGGATCAACGACAGAGTTTTCTTACCTACAAAACACAGATGACGTGTATACATACCAGGGTCGAGAGTATGAAGATATTGATGTTGATGAAGTGACACAGCACGACTACGAAGTTATTAAAATTCTCAGATCATCTTTACGAACCACCAATCCATTTATTAAGCCGAGAATGTATCTTACGGGTAACCCGGGAGGAAAAGGTCACGCTGAAATTAAGCGAATCTTTATAGATAGAGATTTTAAACCAGATGAAAATCCTGAAGACTACCACTTTACCCAAGCATTTGTCACAGATAACAGAGCGCTCATGGAAAATGACCCCGAGTATATCGAACGACTAAAAGATCTACCTGAACACTTACGAAAAGCGTATCTCGAAGGGGACTGGAACATTTTTACTGGTCAAGCCTTTAGCGAGTTCTCAAAGCTTACTCATGTCATTAAACCGCTTATCCCAGACAAAGATAATGATCACTACCTCTCGATGGACTGGGGTTACTCAAGTAAATCACTGTTTGCTGCGTATTTGCATGCCGTTGTTCCAATGAAGCATGAGGGAGCAAACTATCACAGAGACATTGCTTATAAAGAATGGGCAGGAAATCAGAAAACACCAGATATGTGGGCAGAAGAGATATTTTACGGCTGTAAGAAGATCGGCATTCATCCCTCAAGAGTAGAGCCTGATTCAGCCATGTTGAATACAAATACTGATGGCAGTAAGTCAATTGCTAGAGTCATGGAAGAGAAGTGGAAAGAACTCAATGGAGGAGTGAACTGGTGTCGTTTTAATCCTGCTACGAAGAACAGAGTCGCTAGGGTTGCTTTGACCCATAACTGGCTCTCATTAGCCCCAGACGGTCTTGGATATGCTTTAGTAACAGAAAGCTGTCCATACTTGATTAAATCATTACCGACACTGATTTATGATGAACATAAAATTGATGATGTAGATACTACTGGTGATGATCACGGCTGGGATGGGTGGAGCTATGGACTCGTTAAAGTCAAGTTTACCGCCGTAAAAGCAGGATCATATACGATAAAAACAAGTGAATACAAGGGAAAACTCTCTCTTGCTGGTGATGGCCAGCTTGCAATTGATCCGAAAGCGTTCTTTAAAACGCTTCATTAACGTCCTCAAAAATACGTTATTAGGTAAATAGTCAAGAAGGCCTACGGTAAAACCCTTTTTTAAAGAGTTATAGCACCACAAAGAATGTACGGTATAATTACTAACATGGAGTTAGTGTATCCAGTATCCTATGTGGTCATAAACAAAGGGGTGAAACCTTTACGGATAACTGTGGTGTGGCTAGAGCCAGCAGAAGAATCAAGAGCGTTTCACTGTATAGAGTGTGGAAAGTTCCAGTTTTATATTCAGCATAGGATTATTGCGTTAGTCCAGGAAGATATGACCCACATTTTAAAATCACCACCATTGACGTTAAAATGCCGCAAGTGTGAACACAGCTATAAGATCCATATTCAGTGATATAATTCAACAAGGTTATTTATACAACCAGCCGTAGAGCTGGTATTTTTATGATTCAAGACCTTCCAACCGCCGATCTTAACGCTCAACCAGAAGAATTTTTAGACCCGATGCGGCTTGATATTGATGACGATGAAATTGTTAAAATTGTGAAGCAACATATTCGTGCCTCTATTGCTTTTTACACAGAAAAAAATCTCTACAACAGACAACAGAAGAATCTCGAGTATTACTACGGGAGACAAGCACTTCAAAAAACGTCGAACAAGTCGAGACCATATAGAGAAAATGTGATCAATGAGGCTATTTCTAGGCAGAAACCTATTGCGTTATCTCGTATGCCAGACCTTACCGTAAAGCCTGGTGATGAAACACCAGAGTCTAAAAAGTCTGCACAGGATCTGACGGGTGTTTTCAACTCTGATGTGAAACAGCGAGCGAATAGAAAAGCGTTAGGGCTTATGACAAAACAAGAGCCGTTGTATTTCTTCGCATGCCGAAAAGCAATTTGGAATCCTGAAAAAGGACCATTTGGAGATTATGAGTTTCCTGTTGTTCATCCAGACAATATGGTGTGGGATCATAACTGTCCAGACAATGATGCCAATAACATGGGGTTTGTAGCAGAGAAGGCAAAAATGCCGCTTAAAGAAGTTATTTTGATGTTTCCAAATAAAGAAGACGAAATCAAAGCAGAGTTTGGATGGGATAAAAACTCACTGAATACCGAGGCGAAGATGGCATCAATGGTGCTTTTATGGGAAGTGTGGTTTCACACGTATGTCTTGAAAGATAAAGAGACAGAACGCATAGATGGAGTTGCGTGGGTGTACGGAAACATTCCTTTGAAGAAGATGAAAAATCCTTATTTTGATTATCAGGGTCGCAAAAAACTCTTTAGTAAGGAAATGGTTGAAAAAAATGCGTACACAATTGAAGATATCTTTCTATCTAAAAGTGATGAAAATACTGAAACAGAGTACTCAAACTACTTTCAAGACCCCCAAAAACCCTATTTCTTTATGGTGTACGAAAACATGGGAGAGCATCCAATTAGTGAAACGTCTAGGGTAGAGCAGATACTAGACTTTCAGGACTCTATCAACCTCAACGGTTCTATCATTCAAGATATGAATATTCGTTCCCGTGGCAAGGACATGTTTGATACAAACGCCATTCCTCAGACAACCCTAGACAACATCAATATTTATGATGTTGATCAGGTTTTAGGGCTAGATATTCCACAAGGATCATCTATTAACAACGCTCACGCTCATATTGATCAAGCACCAGCGACTGCGCAACAATACCGATCGCAGGGAGATGACCGATCAAAAGCCTTTGAAATGATGGGTACTGGCCCTGCTACTCGAGGATTATCTTCTGCAAACTCTACGTTAGGCCAAGAGCAGATGAGCCGAGAAGGTGACTTCGGGCTGATTGATGACATTGTGGAAGACACAATTAACGCCTGTTCTGAATGGCAGGCAAACTGGGCGATGCAGTTTATTAGACTCTTCTACACCAAAGCACACATGAGGCATATCTTAGGAAAAGACGGGGAAGTGCTTCATACAAGACTCTCTAGAGACTCTGTTGATAACGGAATGGAAGTTGTTGTCTCAGCCTCTGGTGTGGATAAAATGCTCCGTAAGCGTCAAGCTGAAACAAACATGAGCCTTGGAATAGGTGATCCACTTTCTTACTATGAAGACACCGAGCAATCAAATCCAAAAGAACGAGCGCTGAGGGCTATGTTAGCTCAAGGATCACCGCAGATGTATATACAACAGTATTTAACGGAAAAGCCAGCACAAGAGGAAAACATGCCACCAAGCGCCGTGGATCAAGCGATGGCTGCTTCACCAGGCGGAACACCACTAGATGCTGGCGCTATGCCTATGAGTGGTGGCGCTGTAAATGAACTGAATAAACCCGTGGTATAATAGACACCATGACTGAAACCCCTCAAATAGACGCAGAGAACATTAAACGAGAAGCTATTCAGGCTGCAAAAGAATCCCTCATTACTGCCCTTCAAGGAGACAAATCAAAGTACTCATGGGAACAGCGTGGAAAAGATTCCCCAGAAACGTATGATGAACTCTTTAATGAAGCAAAAAAACAGATTCCCACCATTTCACAAGACGATATTGATGCCCGAGTAGAGGCAAAGCTGAAAGAGCGAGAAGAAACACAAAAGACTGTTCAGGAATTAGAGAAACAGAGAAGTAACACTGAGCTTGAAGAAAGACGAAAGTCTTTTGATACAGAGTGGTATGACCTTGTTCATCAAGGAAAGATGCCAGCTGTGGAAGCAAAAACGCAAGAAAAGATTAACAAAGGTGAAACATTGACAATGGAAGAGATACAAGCAGATGCAGGACTTAGTGCAAGACTTGAACTTGCAAAAGTATCTGGTGGAAAGTCTGCAAAAATTGCATTTTACGAAGAATATAACAAAGAGCCAGTAGGAGCTTCAGCACCAGTCATTGGCACAAGACCGTCCTCTCCAGCTAAAGAAAATAAAGAGTTAGACTATGACCGTGACGTTGCACCGTTAAGAAAACGGATGTTTGGGTTTTAATTGACAGGCTACCAAAAGAGCATATAATACAGTTTAGGATTTCGATACATCCACCCCAACCAGGTGGATTTTTTACGTCTGTTAGAGCATTTCGCTCTACATAAAAAGGAATTTATGGCAAATGGATCAATCGTCCCACAAGGTACACCTCAGGGATCAAACGTTTTCAACTTCAGTACCGCCAGAGCTGCTGCAACTGTTGTCGATGGTATTTTAAACTATCCATCATTCGCATCACGCATGCTTTATAACGGTCAACAATTTTCAGGTGATGGACGTGGTGAACAACCAACCATCATTAAAAATATCAAGATTGCCGGTAGAACTCAATTTCAATGGTTCGACGGATTAGACGGATTAAATTCATCATCTGAGAACGTTGTCGTACAGCTCCAATTTAATGACGCACACGCAACGATGCCTATGGTAGAAATCATGACTGATGCATTTGCTCGAGAAGGAGATGGTCAGGATGTTGATTATCCAGCGTTTGAGTATGAAGATGCACTCAATGAAACTGTGCAAGGTCTTTCATTAGCGATGTTTGGTATTGGAGGCACGAACGATCAACCACTGGGATTAGAGGGTATTGTGGATAACGGAACAAACCTATTAACCTACGGCGGACAAACTCGTGCAACGTATGGCTCACTGAATGCGACTGTCACTCCTTCTAGTGGCACGATGACTTTAGCTAAGCTAGCTACATTAAGATCAGCCATCTCAGATACTGGCCCTAAAGAAAACCCAACAGTAATTTACACTGGAGATACTGTGGCATCACTCTACGAGCAGTTTTTAACCCCAACCGTTCAAAGAAATTACATGGATCAATCCATGAGTGGTCAATTCCCAACAGCTGGTAAATTACCAGGCGCTGGTGCTGGCTACGGTGGAACAAACACCTACTCAGGTATCCCAATCATGCGTGATAAAGCTGCTCCATCTGGAACTTTATACATGTTGAATGAGAACTATTTGAAATGGTACGGAAGAACACAAGTACCTCGATCTTTCAAAGAATTTGTTTCCCCAGTATCTTTAGGTAAAAAAGGTGTTGTTGAAGGTCAAATCTCTGAAACAAAAACCAGTTATCACGGGTTCTTCTATCAAGCAAAACAAATGATGCAAGAACAAGCTGGCATTATTAGTCGCTTTTACGTATTCGGTCAAATGGCGTCATTTCAACCACGAAGACAAGGCAAATTAACAGGTATCACCTCTGTCGCTTAATAACGATAGATAAAAATTCGTGTACAACCACGAAAGAATAGGAAATTATGGCAAGTATTACAGGAAGAAAGACACTCTCAGCACTAGATCTTTACACGGCAACTACTGATGTTCCAAGCCCATATACCATCGGAGAGATGAGAGACGGAAATAACGGTAAGATATTTCGATATGCTAAAGCAGGAGCGTCGGCGCTTGTCAAGGGAAATCTCTTACAAGAAGCAGCGAACGACACACAATTTGAAAACATGGCCGTCGGTGTAGCTGGAGCAGTAGGTGATAGATTCTTACAGATTACCAATGGTACAACCACGGTGACCTCTGAGGCTTTTATTGGTGGAAGCATTAACGTTTACACCGCAGGAACTGTGGCCATTGCCGATGAGTACACAATTACTTCAGTGGGTGGTGTGTTAACAACAGGTGGAGCTTTAATAGTGTATCTAGATAGACCATTACGATATGCCTTCTCTACCTCTGCAAAAGTGAATATGAAGAGAAGTCCATGGTCTGGTGTTATTCAATTTCCAGCAACTACCCCAACGGGAATGGCTGTCGGAGTTGCTATTTTTGAAATCCCAGCGAATCAATATGGATGGGTGCAAACCCACGGTACTGTCTCCGCTCTCTCAGATGGCTCTACATTCGCTGTAGGATCTGAAGTCGGTACTGTATCTGGAACAGCTGGTGCAGTCACTGTGGCAACTGTCGGTACAACCAAACAGAGAGTTGGTGTAACAAGACAAATAGCAGCATCTGCCAAAGGTATTACAATTTTCTTACAAATAGACTAAGAGTTGGCTGTATTCTAAAAGAATAACTTATATAGGAGATGTATGTCACATAAAAACAATAACAGCAGAACATTCAATGAAACTCAAGAATTACGGGATCTGAGAACACATGAAGAACCAGTGGAAGACAGAAGCATGTTCAACTGTATGGACTGTAAAGGTCAAGGATTAGACGGCAACGTACGATGTGATTCATGTTTAGGAACTGGAAAAGTATAATTAAAAGGATTCTATGCCATTACCAATGGAAGCATTTTCATCAGCTGTATTAAGTAACGGTATGCGTACCGCCACTCAAATAGGATATAACCCAGGCGCAGGTGGATTGGTTACTCAAGCAACAAACAGATCAACTGGTGTTACTCTGAGTAAAATGGCAGGAACAATTACTACAAACACTGCTTCCCTGGCTGCCGAAGGAACTGCTGTTTTTATCGTTACTAATACGAACGTCGAAATTGGTGATGTCGTTGTTCTTTCCCAGCAATCAGGATCAAACGGTGGTGGAACTGTTGTTGAAGTCGTTACTGTGGCAGCAGGATCATTTAGTATTGCCGTTCAAAATAACAACGTCGCAGCTGGTACAGCTGAAACAGGTGCTATTTTAATTAACTTTGTGATTATTAAAGGTGCTACAACATAAGTGCTATAATAGCCTTCTATGGACGCTATAGACTTGCAACGGAAAGCGAAAGACGATGCCTTGAAAGAGGTACTTGTTTTTAATCCTCTTCCTAATGACTTTGATTTTACCTATGGTGGAGTAACAGAAACATTTCATGCTCGTGAAAATAAATCTTTTAAAAAAGCTAAGGGCTTGTTTGTTGCCGAACTTCTTATTGAACAGTATGTCAGTAGTAAGCCGAAAATGTTTGATCGTGAGATTGCAAGAAAGCTGGTGTTGAGTGATTGACCCTCAAGTTGCTATTAACTATCTTCAAGAAATGGTAAACCACATTAAACAAGAGGATCGACGTATTGAATTGCTTCAAAAAGAGATTGATCAAGATAAACTCCAGATGAGAAATGATATGGAGTCGTTTATTGCCAAGAAATCGTCATTTTACGAACAAACGGCTGCAATGACCCAAGAAATTGAAAAATCTCGCCAGATGAGCGACTTAGCAAGTAAAATGAAAGTCCAAATAGACTTGGATAGACAAGAAATAGAAGAAGATCGAAAACTTCTTGCTGTACGTTTAGAAAAAGTAAAAGGTTTAGAAAAAAGAGAAGAACAGATCGCGTTGCGAGAAAAGACGGTAAGCGAAAAAGAGATACACGTAGCGCAAAGAGAAGAAACAGCCATAAATGACGTGATGGCAGCAAGAAGTAAACAAGACGCTTTAAAGGTAAAGGAAAAGCTTCTTAATAAAGAGATTGAAAAATATACAAAAATTCTTGAATCACAAACATTATGACGTTAAAACGATTATGGTATAATATACTCATGCGATTTAACAAAAACGGTTCACCTGATAAACGATACAAAAAAGAAGAACTGTCAGGAATCGTTGGAATAGAAACACAAGTAAATGACACTTGGGAATCTACCAGAAATACAAACCCTCAAGAAATACTCGAACAGTTTCTCCTAGAACACAATTTGGAGCTTAATTTTGACGTTATAGAGGGTGCAGTTTCAACAAAATACGGCATGATTACACTAGAAAAACCCACATTGATTGTAAAAGCAGAATACAAAAAAGGATAGACATGTCAACAAGTGATCAGTACGCTCGAGAGCAGACTGCCCGTTCAATGGACACTATTGCTATACAGAATCAGATGTCTGAGGACGTTATTTTCTGGACTGATAAATATGGCACACAATCTTCAAAGACGCTTGTGCCTGGAAAAGATAAAGACATCGGGTTTGGAAAAGGAATTGCACACATGATGCGATGGAAAGCCGAGCGATTTACGGAAGATCATATTACACGGTTGATCAATGAATACTCTGATGCAAAATGGTTGAAAGACTCTAAGGTCTACCGAACTCGAGATGAAAAGCTTGCTCATGCTGAAAGTGAACAAATCAGAACAAATGATGCTACCTTGTGGGGAAATTGGTTTCCTAAGATCTGGCTTGGAGTTGTAGAGAAGTTTGGAATGTTAGACTTACCAGAACCAATAGATGAATCACCGATACATACAGGATCGGCTTTGGGCGATGCTCTCCAAAAGACAGGAATGGCAGATAAACCGTATGAACCTCAAGCATAAACTATTCGCACTTTTTGACATCTACGTTCCTTCTGATCAAACAGATGAGGATACAATAAAGGATATTAACAGGCGTGGAAAGATTGATAAAGTTAAACTGACTGAGGCTATATTTTTGCTTGCTAAAGAGATTGAAAAACTCCAGTTAAAGGAAAAGGAAGTGGTATAATAAGCCTAGGATTTGTTACATCCACCTATAAGGGTGGTTTTTTTATGCCAGAAACGATTTATCCCACTGACTACGAAAATACCCAGATCTTTCCTACAAATTGGGATGAAGAAGGTGCAATTCCAATTATTGCAACAGATAATCTGTATAATAGTTCTGGAACATATGACGGATCAGAAATAGCTCTTTCACACATAGATAGAACCTATGACGGAGGCGGTTTATGAGTATTACATATCCTACAACTTTAGATACTTTTGTTGATCCTATTGCCTCTTCTCCAAGAACTAGTCCATCATTAGCTTCATCACAAACGGATCAAAACAGCGCCATTGAGGCGTTGGAGGCAAAAGTGGGAGTAACAAGCAGCGTCGATACCAGCTCTCTTGTGTATCGCATCGGTAAAGCTGAAGCATCTTCAACAAATCTTATTCAGTTTGCTTCACAACAATATAAACGAGGAGGAGCGCTTTCAGGTCTAGAGTTTGGTGGAACAGTTCCAGGGACAGAGGGACAGGATTACTTTATTTCTTCTTTGCAAACATTCACCTATTTTGCTCAAAAGGGCTTAAAATTATTACGCATTGCATTCAACTGGGAAAGACTTCAACCAGTTCTTTTAGGTGCGTTATCCACATCATACAAAGCGCATATTGATACAATGATTACGTATGCGAAGCTAAACAGTCAAAAAATAGTGTTAGAACCTCATAACTTCGGCAGATATATCGTTATTTCAAATGGTGGATTTACTGACACATTTACGTCGACATCTGATAAATTATGGGCAGGAGGAACGATTACAGCAGGTTCGCCAGGATATTTGGAAGTAACGGACTATAAAACGGCAGTTGGAGGTACAGCAAACAATCCAGTTTCTCCAGCTACGACCTACTCATTTCAGGTAGATGCGAAGATTGTAGCAAATCTTTCCAGTGTTGGTTTTGAAGCATTATGGCTCGAGGTATTTCGTACTGATTCAAACAACTTTCTTTTTTTCACCATGCAAAATGTTGCATCAAAATGGGAACTTTCAAAGCAAGTAAATGGAACGACAACACTTTTAGCAACGGCGTCAAAAACGTTCGTTTTAGGAACAAATTACACCATTCTTATTGATGTCGGTCAACTTTCACCAGGAAACATTTCTCTCAAAATTGATGGCACACTTGTCGCAACAGTAGCAATTCCAGCAGGATTTACTAAAGGATATGTTGCAGCCTTTTCCAATGGGGTACAGGGAAGAATTACAAACATGACGCTCAACGTGAATGGAGACACAACCTCAGCAATTGCTGGAACAGGTGAATTTCTTGTTGGATCTGCGCAAGTCCCATTTACTGCTTTTGCAGATCTTTGGACAAAGATAGCGACTGCATACAAAGATGAGCCTACTGTTTTAATGTACGATACCATGAATGAGTGGCATGATATGTCTGTAGAAACATCACCTGCTAACTATCTCACTACAGCCACAACTACTCTGGCAAATCAGGCTGCTATTGACGCTATTCGTGCAGTTGATACGAACAAATGGATTGCTATTGAAAGTACCCGATGGACTGGTATTCAGTCGTTTACAAACATGTATGGAGCTAATCCGCAGATCTGGTGGACAGACCCATCTAATAAAACACTTGTTTCATGGCATTATTATCAAGACTCTGATCACTCTGGAAGTTACTCAACAGCTTACGACGCTTCATATAGAACTCGTATTCTTACAGAAGTTCTTCCTGCACTAATCTGGGCGCAGAAAAACAATGTGATTACCTTCATTGGCGAGTACGGTGTTCTAAATGGAGTGAGTGCCGATGCAATAAACTGGCAGTCTGACATGGATTACTTGCTTACCATTTTTGATGCGTTTGGTGTCTGGGCTACACACTGGTCTGGTGGGGATGCGTATTCATCTCCTACAACTTTACAGCCGTCGACTTTTGCAGTAGATAGGGAACAGCTTCCTATTATACAAAAACATCTTGGATATGACCCTCAAGAAATAGTAAATGCGTATAAAACAAACTTTAAAAATACAAACGGGGTGATTACTCCTGTCACGTACGCAGACACGACTAACGGCAGGCTAGGGATTATGAACGCTACCCCAACAGATCCGTTGACAGTTACAGGTACTGCATCAATCGCTGCTGCTACTGTTGCCACAGCTGGTGGGGCTGCTGCATTAAAGATTGGCACATCTACTGTTGTTGGAATCTACTTCGGATCAGGAGTACCAACGATTTCAGCTCCTAAGGGGTCTTTATATCTCAGAACAGACGGATCATCAACATCGACAAGAGCGTATATTAATACGGATGCTTTGACAACGTGGACATCACTTACAACGGCGGCATAATTATGAGAGAAACATACAGCACTCTTTTACAAGCAGCAATCGACCTTTGTATTGACTCGTCTACTGTTTCTACAAGTACCGTTTCTACAACACCTGTTTTTCTTTCACGCAACATTAACTCTACAATTCAGTTCATGTTTTCTCTATTCAAGAATTATAAAACACAGCCAATTCCTCGAACATTCAACACTGTTATCGGTCAAAAGTTTTATCACTATCCACCAGGGTTTTTAAGCTTTGAGTCCGTCACTATTTCAACAGGAAACATCACTCCTCCACTCACAGTTATTAACTCCCAACTTCAGTGGGATCGTCTTCAAGAAATCAACTATTCTGGAGACTTTCCGCAGTACGTATTCCCTAGACAATCAGATTTTGGTATATATCCTACACCAAAAGCAGTACGTGCAGGAACAATTGTAGGTAACTTTCTTCCACAAGCTTTAAGTGTTACTGACTATACAAGTGGGACGGTAAGTGTTACACAAAATGCGCAGATCGTCACGGGTGTTACTACCTCATTTACCTCATCAATGATCGGAAGATGGTTTTGTCAGACAGATGCAAATGCTATTCCTATTGGAAACTGGTATAGAATTTCTGCATACACGTCTGCTACGTCAATTACCCTCGAGTCTTTTTTTGAAGAAAGCACACTAACAGGCAGTACTTTTGTTATCGCACAAAGTCCTGAACTTCCAGAAGAACTACATGAATATATTCCGTATAGAGCAGCTGCTGCATACTATAGAGGGCCGAGAAGAGATGCCTCTAGAGCGCAAGAATACATGAACTACTTTTACACAGGAGATGATGGAAACCCAAACAGAGGTGGTGGAATAAAGGGAGGCGTTCTAGGTGTATTAAATGAGTATAAAAACAAAGGAAGATCAAACAACCAGCTTACAAGACTTCATATAAACAAAAACGGGTACATTCCAGAGGCTTGGCGAACTACATTGACTGAGGCACCATAATGTCAAAGAAGCTTCAACCAACTGTCAGTTTTGTTGGCGGAATTGGGGACTCTCTTAAAGCTGGGAGTGAACACACCTTCGCATTTCTTCGGGGTATTGATTTCAGATCAGATCCTGCTCAATCCACAGTAAACCCTAAAACACAACAAGAAGCAGCTGGAATTATCGCTGATTTAATTATGTGGATGGACACGGCTGGTTCTAATAAATATTTTCAAGGAAATACTGGGTATGTGTATAAGAAAGATGTGTCAAATGTATGGTCTATTGATCACATTTCACCTAATTGCTCTGGGAATGGAATGGCGTACTTCGCTGAAGATGAAAATCTGTATTATGCTCAAAATACGACAATTGGAAGAAAAAGCTTCGCAAAATCAGTTGGTGTGTATTATGACGGATTTTTAGAGTCTGAGGGCGGAGAACCGACTAACCCGTCATCTGCTCTATTTGTACGATCGTCTTCTCAATATGCCTCTATTGCAGACCAGGCTTCTCTCAGTATTACGCTTGATCTAGCAATGGAAAGCTATGTTAAATTAACATCACTTCCAGCATCATTAGAGGTACAAACGCTGATGAGTAAGTGGAATGAGTCAGGAAACCAAAGAAGCTTCAAATTTGACATAACAACCTCTGCGAACCAGTTTGGTGATGGTTCAGACGGGGCAAGAGTTATCAGTGCTAACACCACAGAGACAAACACTGATTCGCAATGTTCTGGAACTATAGCTACACACACGCTCAGTGCCACAAATGCGTCTTTTCAAGCTGGGCAGCTTATTCTCATCATTCAAATGCAAGGAACTGGAGCAAGCACGTATCAGAAAACAAAGATTCAGTCTTATACCGCCGGAACTATTACCACCACAGATGCTTTAACCTTCTCTTTTAGTACCTCTGGGGTACATAAGGCGCAGGTACTTGTACGCAAACAATACACTAATGTGACTGTAAACGCTGGCGTAACCTGGACAGCAAAATCATGGAATCCACCATCAAACGGTGTGGGTGGTATTCTGTCGTTTGTGTACAGTGGAACACTCACGGTAAACGGAACGATAACCGCAGTCAATTGCGGATATCTTGGAGGGAATGCCGGTGGCAGTTACGGGTCTAATCAGACTGGCCAAGCAGGTGAAAGTCCCACTGGTGTAGGTGGCATAACGAATGCTGCTAATGGAGGTGGCGGTGGTGGTGGATCTGAAAGAGAAATAAATGAGGGTGGAAATAGTGGCGGTGGAGCTGCTCATGCGACAGCTGGAACAACAGGATCTTTAGCAGGCGGAAGTCCTCAAAGCGGAAGAGTCGGAATCGGCGCATCTACTCTCTATGATGCAGCGGACGGTTCGTCAATGAATCTCGGATCTGGTGGAGGTGGTGGTGGTATTGGGGACACCGGATTTGTTCCAGGGACAGGCGGAGGCGCAACAGGCGGAGGCGTATTAGATATCTACGGAACTACCCTTGTATTTGGAGCTTCAGGGCTGATTGACGTGAGTGGTCAAGTAGGTCAGCTGGTCGATAGGGATCAAGGAGCTGGCGGTGATTCTAGTGCTGGGTGCATCAATCTCGGATTTCAGAGTGGAACATACGGAACAAACCAGATAAAAGCTCTGGGTGGCAACAATGGGACAGCAAATGGGTTAGGTGGAAATGGACATATTGTGACAAAATACTCCTCGGTCAATACTGGAACAACGACTCCTGCATCGACATCTATCTTGGACACCACCCTTTCCAATGTGACCGGCTATGTCATGCGGTTGTTGATTTCTAACGATGGAATCAATGTTGAAACATACACGCAAGATATTACAAATATTATACAGACTGCTCAGTGGGGTCGCTACGCAGTCAGCTGGGACGCAAGTACATCAACTGCAAGTTTTTACAAAAACGCCAGTCTATTGGGAACTCAAACAGGCATAATGACGGCAATATTTAACTCTACTGCACGATTTGCACTCGCAACGAGTTACGACAGCGCTGGTGCTGCAAAAGACTTTTTAAATGGTCGCATGGATGACGTAAGACTGTGGAATGCACAACGATCCCAGACGATATTAGCACTATACAATGACAGAGTGCTAGAAGGTGTTGAAACGAACCTTTCAGGGTACTGGAAACTAGATGGAAACGTCTTAGACTCCCAGACATACACAACAAACGCAGATTTAACAGCAACGGGAACACCAACATATTCCTCTGATGTGGGTTTTTCTGGTTTTACTACCAGGGCTGATCAAGATGTGAAAATTGTATCTAGTGGTGGGCAGACGTACACATTACTTACGTCAATATCGGAATCAACAAACAACCGAAGAAGTTTTATTCCAACAAAAGAGCCGTTAAAATCTGTTCAGGTCAACATTGCTGCTGTGGGAACAGGAAACTGGACATTTGTTATTCATGACGGCTTAAATCGTGAGCAAAATACGATTACAATAGCAAACGCCGATCTTCACACAGGACTATATGAGGTGGTGTTTCCCACTGTTTCCAGACCTGTATTGACAGCTGTATATCATCTGCATATCTATTCTACTGTTGCCGATGGAACAATTGTTACATCAACACTAAATAAAATGCAAGGAGACACCAGTACGCCTTGGCTTTCGTTAACAACAGGGACAACATTGAGTACATTTTTTCAGATTCTTGTATCTGATATATACCACCCAATAACACAATTTCTTAACTTTTTAGTGATAGGAAATGAGCGATATGTGGCAAAGTTGGAAGCTGGTAATATTTACAATCCACATCAGATCACTCTTCCTGCTGGCTACCGTGTTCGTTGTTTTACAACGTATAGAGACTACATCGCCATTGGAGTATGGAAAGGAAGTTCAATCACGGATACTGATCAGGGAAAAATCTTTCTGTGGGATGGATCATCTGATACAGCTGGGGTTTCCTCACCAAATACAATCATTGATGTTCTAGAGGGTGGAGTAAATGCAATGACTGGAGCTGGGGGTATTCTGTATGTTATTGCAGGATATGAGGGAAATCTTTTAGCGTACGGTGGGGGAGAAACACAAAAAATAAAACAGATTCCGTTACTTGGAAAAAAGACGTACGCAGAAACAGCACCAGGAGCGATGACTATGTGGAGAAGCATGCTTCATTTTGGCTCGACACTTAACACAAACTCAACAACTATTCATCAAGGCGTATATAGCTATGGGAAACTACATTCAGAGTATCCAAACTCACTTGGATTTGACTACCCTCTTTCTATTGGAGATCAACAGAGCGCAACAGTACGTATCGGTTCTGTATTTCCAGCAGGGCAATCTCTTTATATCGGATGGCAGAATGGTAATGTATACGGCATTGATACGGTGTCTGTTACCAATGATTGTTATGCCTCTGCTACGATTGAACTACTTATCACCGACTATGGCAGACTAACGCAAAATAAATTACCGCTTGTTTTTAGAGTAGACTTTGAACCACTAGAGGCTGGTCAATCGGTAGTGGTTAAATTTAAGGCAGATCGTGAATCTTCTTGGAGAATATTAGAGACACAAAGTACGCTAGGAGCTACCCAAGTTCGGGGTATTTTCCGTCAACAAGTAAGAGAAATTCAATGCGCAGTTGATCTGTTTTCTACCTCTGGAGTTCCTGTAAAGATTATTCAAGCAGTAACAGAGTTTGATGACCAAGAGGAGACAAGATGGGTGTAGATACAGTAGTAGAAAGACAAATTACTCAGCTAGATATTGCTAATGGGGCGGTGAAACCACGGCATTTAGATCAGGGATTGGCAGCCGTAAAGTTTGGATTATCGGCAGACAGACCAGTAGCAGGAACTGTGTATCCTGTATGGTTTAGTTTAGACACACATGTTTTATCTATTTGGTCTGGTGAAACCTGGTATGCGGTGACTCTTGTCTAGTGTTATAATTCATGATTAGGATTCGTTACATCCAGTCTATCTTGACTGGATTTTTGTTTTAGGATACATTTTATGCCTCTCAACTACACAACTCCTGATAACTACGCTAGATCTTTCGATGTTGGATTTACTCCTACTGCTTCACCATTATCTCAACAAAAAAGTGACTACGGTACTTTTAATGATTCATTTTCCACCTTCCTCAACGGGCAGGCATCTGTTCCCCAGCTTCAAGAAAAATATGCAAACAGAAATAATATCCCTTTTTTACAAGGACAGGCAGATCAACAAAACGGAATTACTCAGATGATTGGCAATCAGATTTCTGCACTGCCAGGATCTGTCAATTCTGCTACCAGTAACTCTCTATTGACCCAAGGTCAAAAAGATCGCATCGTACAATCCCAAGGCGCACCGTTACAGCAACAGTTCGCCGTTGCATCACAAGCTTCTGGAAACACAAATTCAGCTCTTAACACAGCACAAATGAATCAGAATACTGCTGTTGGTCAAGAACAAGCTCAACAGTTAAAAGAGACTCAACCATGGCTTCAATCCTATGATGCGATGACCATTGCAAATGCAGCTCAAAATGCTCAATGGAGTCAAGCAAACCAAATGGAGTTATCACGATTACTGGCGAATCAGTCAACTGGTGCAACACTCTCAAACGCAGAGCAAGGACGGCTTGAACAGTTAGCAGTGCAAGAAGGAAGTTTTAAGAATGCGCTTGATCGGATTAGTCAGACAGCAGATCAAGAACGCAAAACAGCATTTGATGCGAATGCGATGTATGTGCAGGGCTGGGGTAAACCACGCCAGTAGACTTTACTAATCCACAGCAAGTACGAGATTTTAAGGCGTATGCTATTGCTGAAGGGGCTGACCCTGTACAAGCTGATCAGTTTATTGCCTCTCAAATGTCTCAAGAAGCTCCTCAAGCTCAACAGACTCAGAATGGGATATTGCCTCAACCGTATAGAGTCACTCAACACGCTGGAAACTATAATCCTAATGTGGAGATTTATTCTGGGGGATATGCTCGAGATACGAACTTTGCAGCTCCTGTAAATACTCCTGTTGCGTTACCTCCTGGGAAATGGGGGGTTGTAAAGACGTATGACAGGGCAAGACCTATTGGAGGACCAAGGGGAGAAAATAGCGGGTACGGGAACATGGTACAGGTTGTAAATCCAGAGGGTGAGTCGATGATCTTTCAGCACTTATCAGGTGTCTCTGCACAGCCTGGGAAAGTGTTAGAGGGTGGGGCATTGATTGGTACAACTGGGTCTTCTGGAAACTCTACTGGGTATAATTTAGGGATTGAGGCGAAGGATAAAACAGGGCGTATTGTTGATATCACCAAGACTCCTCACGCTCAACATTTATTTTCACGCTAAGTGTTATAATTGGATATAGGATATTTTACATCCACCTTTTAGGGTGGGTTTTTTATAGGATTATATGGTACAAGCTCCGACCTCAATGACTGACTTCATGAATCAAGCAAATGATTTTATTCAGACCGCTAAAGCTGACGGAGTTGATGATAATCGAATTGCGAATACGATTAAATTTATGTACGGTTTAACTCAACAGAATATCTCAAATCAAAGTGCTTCTGGAATGAGTAGTGCGCTATCCGCTTCTGACTTCGGGCTGGGAAGTATTTCGAGAGATGGCTCTATGGGAGGGCAGGTTTCTTCTGGTGTACCTCAGTTTGATTGGAGTGGGAAAGTAGATAAGTTTCCGGGGGGAGTAAACCCTAGTGCTGCTCCTGTTGTAGTACCTCCTACTATTGACCCTCAGTCTGCTCAAACAGGTGACTTAAAACTTTCTAATCTTTCTAATCTTTCTAATCTTTCTATCAATTCTCAACCTATGCCTGCGAGTGGTATTGGTTTAGCTTCTCAGCTTTCTACACTTGAAAAGTACAAAGGAATTAAATTGTAATGCCAGTAGACTTCTCTAATCCACAGCAAGTACAAGCGTTTAAAGCAAGTGTTATCTCTGAAGGGGCTGACCCTGTACAAGCTGATCAGTTTATTGCCTCTCAGATTGCTGCTCTCCCCGCTCCTGTTGCTGCTGAACCAAAGTCAGTTGGTGGTTTCTTAGGAAATGTTGTAAAGAGTGGAGCTGATGCTATTGGTGGGGTTGGAAGTGCGTTAATTAACGTGTTAAACCCTGATATGGAGAATAATACTGTTGCTGGAGTAGCGAAATTAGCTCTTGGTACAGGGCAGTTACTTATCCCTGGTGAACAAGGACTTGAAAAGTATCCTAAGGCAGTAGCTGATTTTTATAAAAATAGGTATGGGTCACTTGAGGCTATAGGAAACACACTCTATAACGACCCTGTTGGGGCGTTACTTGACGCTTCTGTTGTGGCTGATCTCGGTGGCTCGGCTATTGGTAAACTAGGAGAGATCTCTAAGATAAATAAATTAGTAAAAGCTGGTAAAACGATTAAAGATGTTGGACAAGCGGTAGATCCCTTACGAATTGTAACGAAAGGGGTTGGGAAAGCTCTCAATCCTACAGTTGCGAAAGCTGGTGAATTTATTGAAGATCAAGGCACTGCTATGAGGCAGGGTGTATCTAAGATATATATGCCTGCTGATATCTATGGAGCTGGGAAAGAAGCTGCTGTGGCAAATACTTTAGATAAAAGGGGATTATTCGGTTCTGCTCAGGCGAAGTATGAGAAATTACAGCCTGTTATGGAAAAAATAGGTGGTGAGATCGCAGATCAATTAGACGCAAAACCCGTACCTATTGAAAAGAGTATGGTCGATTTAGCATTTAAGGAGAAGGTGGCGAGTACACTTCGTACGAGTGATTTATCTACTCCTCAGGCTCAGAAGATGATGAATAAATATCTGTCTGATTTATCTGACGTTCCCGTTGATGAGATGACTTCTCGAGATTTATTCGGACTGAAAAGAGTGGTAAATGGAGATACTACGCAGATATATGAAAAACTCTCTCGAGGAACTCCACTTACTCCTAAAGAACAGGTTATTCTCGCATTTAGGAATACCCTTGATGATGTGATTGGCCAAACAAATCCTGAGGTAAAGCAACTCACTATTGAACAATCTCATCTCTACGATGCAGCTGACTCTTTAAATCGTTCTCGTAAAACTGTCCCTACTATGCGTATTGCTGGAACAACTGTCCCTGCTAGTGTGATGCAGACTGGTCAAGATGTAGCAGGAGTTGGAACGCAGGCTTTAGGAAAAAGGTTACAGAATGGACGTATCCCTGCTGTGGGATTGACTCCTACCTCTAAGGGGCTATACCTATCGAGTAGAGGGAATGAACAACTTCACCAAAAAAATCAGAATGGCGGGAATGACGTAACAGACAATAACGCTGCCAATAGCCAATCCGATGAACAGTTGAATACCGATAATAATCATACAAACTCTTTCAGTGCTGATACTACAAAGAGTATAGCACAACCAGAATACCTTAACCCTTTTGGAGCTTCTCCTCAGCAAATTTACGCTGCATATATTCAAACTGCTCAGACTGGTAATACAAAGAAGGCAGCAATAATAAAGCAGATGTACTCAGATGAGGTAAGTTTTCAAAAGTCACAAAAGACTCAAAGTAAAAGTTTACCAGCAAGTGCTGCAAAAGAGTTGTCTGACATCAAGAACTCTACTGAAATGCTCGTGAGACTGAGTACTTCTATTGACACCTATAAAGATACAATGGGTCCGCTAGTAGGACGGCTTTCTCAAGCGAATGTCTATAACCCTACTGCTCAGTCTTTTGATGCTCAGATGAAGATTGCAGCTCAGGTTATTGGGAAGTCTTTAGAGGGTGGAAAACTGACTGATTCCGATATTGAACGATATCGGAGTATGCTGCCAAACATTACTGATACCCCTAAAACTGCACAGGGAAAATTGAAGAATATCCAGAAAACATTGAATAATATTTATAAGACAAAATCTGATTTTTACACAAATAGTAGCATTATTCCTGACATCTCTGCGTACTTAGAACCTGCGACTATTAATGATGAGCCACAAGGTGGTGGTGGGGGGGGTTTAGGATTGGGATTAGATATACAGAAACATACATATAGATAAGGATTATTATGGAAAACACACAAGGAAATCCAGGACTATCAAGTGCTGTACAAGCTGCTTTACAACGCCGTGGTGGTGCTGCTGCTGGTCAAGGGGCGTTGACTCAAGTTTCTCCCGGGGCTGCTATGGCAAATCCTGTCCCTCAACCCATGAACCCTTCTGATGTGAACATGGCTTCTGCACCACCTTCTACTCAACCTGTTCAAATGCCAAAGTTTGAACCTCAGGATCGAACTGATCTTATTACTCTGGCACTTATTGAACAAATGAAAAACGATACAAAACTGACCAAGGAACAAACAAAGCTTGCTTCACAGCCAGCTCCACAACCTATGGCACAAGCTCCTACAACGCTTCCTATGGGAGGCGGTGGGATGAGTTGGTCAAATACACAACCTATGGCAAGATCTCAAATGCAAGGGGATTACATGGGCGGAATGGGAAAAGATTACTCTGGTGTCAATGAATATGGCACAAAGAAAGGATTTTAATGTCTACATTTGATAAATCAGGAAGCTCTATTCCAGCGATAAAAGGAAAATCTTCTCTAGTGTCTTTTTCGACAATAGATATTAAAGCTATTGATAATGCGGAAGCATTAAGAGTCGGCATTGTGGACGCTTCGGGAACACAGATCACCTCTTTTGGTTCTACTTCAAGAGATCTTAAACTCAATCAGGTAACTACAATCACTGCCTCAGCAGCGGAAACGACAATCGTAACAGCAGTTGCCGCAACGTACTTAGATTTATATGGACTTATAGTAACTAATACCTCTGTATCTGCAGTAACAGTTGCTATAAAAGATGCGTTAGCTGGCACGACAAGGTTGAACATCGCAGTACCAGCAGGAGATACAAGAGGCTTTATGCTTCCAGTTGATGCAGCGATTAAACAATCTGCGGTCAACACTGTCTGGACAGCCACCACTCAATCTGTAACTTCTGTAATTATTACGGCATTAACAGTATCGAACGTATAATATGGCAGCACCAACAGTAGCACTCAACACTCCAGCAGATGCAGCGACAAATGTGTCACGTACACCTAATTTGCTTTTTACAGGTACAGACGCAGAGAGCAATGAGATCGAATATACCGTTCATGTAGACACAGTAAATACATTTGACTCTTTACTTGGTTCTGAACTTATTTCTAATGGTGGCTTTGAAACAAACTCAACTGGTTGGACGCTTGATGCGAACTACACAAGAGATAATACAGATTCTAAAAGTGGGAGTTGGTCAGTTAAACAAGTGAGTACCACTGGTTATCAAAATCTGTATAGCAGCTCTGGTATTACAGTGACCGCAAATACAGACTACGTTCTCACCTTCTGGCTTAAAATGACCTCAGCCAGTCCAACTCGTTTACAAGTCAATAGAACCTCAGCCTTTGGTACTCCTTTTTTTGATAATGCTCTTGTAGATAATGCAGGCGTGTGGACACTGGTGACTAAAACGTTCAATACTGGGATATATACTCAAATTTGGATTAGATTTTACAATGATAATGGCACAGTCACTGCTTTTTATGATGACTTTTCTTTGAAGGCGAAACTTCCTATCATGAACAAACTTTCCGTCACCTCAGATGCCACCTTTACAGGTACAGGTGACCCTCACCCCTGGCCATCAGGAAATCAAGTAACCTATACAGTTCAAGCAGGAGATGCCCTAAGTGATAATACTACCTATTACTGGAGAGTGATTGGCATAGACCCACTAGGCGGTAATACATACGGTGCATGGTCTACTACGAGAAGTTTTACAACGTTAGCAGCAAGTGGTGGAGTCAGACCAACAATGCTTCTGATGGGTATATAACGATAAAAAAGAGCAGGACGCATAATGACAGGAGACATTGCAAAACGAGATGATAATTATGTACCAGCTGTTCAAGGTGTTTCTAGTGTTGATGGAAGAACGCTTGTAGATGTCTGGGTAAATCCAAGTACACATGCTTTATTATTTGAAGATAGTAATGTACTTGCGACTGACTCCTATTCGATTTCAGACTATGACGATTCAGCTAATCCTGTCTACGTTGGAAAAGTAGCAGCGAATGGATCATGGTTTATTACTTCAATAAACACCTCTACAGGATCTGTACGGTACATTAAAGGATCTGCAAATTATTCAACTTCCTGGACTGCACGAACAGGACTTGTGTACGACTACTATAGTGTAATTTTTTAAAGATTTTTATGATAAAAAAAAATTTAAGTCATGCTTATACACCTGATGAACAGAGAAATGATATATCAGATGAAGTTGCAGAAAATAACATCTCGCTTTTGTTACTCAAACAAAATATTGGTTTTATGAAGGAAACTATTGAAAAGATTAATGACAATATTGTAGAATTACGAGTGGAAATGAAAAGCAATTTTGTAAGTAAAGAGGAGCATGATCATATCAATATAAGAGTTACAGGTATTGAAAACAATTGGTCTTGGATTATTCGAGTTGTGTTAGGATCAATTATTGTCTCAGTTCTTGCAGTTATCGGGTTAAAAAAATGACCAACATACAAAAAATACGTAGATTAGAGTAATCATGGCAATATTAGGTGCAACTACCAATACCACTCTTAGCACTGCCAACGGTTTTGTGGTTAGCCACGCCTCTAATCTGGGTGTATTTAGTGCAACGCTTCTCTCTTTGTCTAGCTCAAGACAAATACCAATTACTTTTTCGGCAACTGGCAACCTCAAGTGGGTGGCGTTGTGTCTGCGTCCTGGTACTGGTTATTCAGTCACCGTAGACTTTCAAGAGTTTGTAGCGTCAGTTTGGACTACTCGCATAAGCAAAACGCTTACTAGTGCCGAGATTGGTAACTCAACGGTTCTCACAACAACAGCTCTAGCAGTCCCTTTTGTTTTTTCAAGCAGTTATGCGTACACCACCGCAGCGAGTACATGGAGACTTAACATCTCATCTAGTGGATCGGGAACGCAGCCTACTCTTGTTACCTCAAACGGTACTGAGGCTTTTTATGCGACCTTTTCAGAAACTACCGCTACTTTTGCCAATAACGATACGATTGTCTGTGGTAAAGGAGACATTGGAACGGTGACGATCGACCAAACAGCTACAGTTGTTGGTGTTCTTGGTACTGGAGATGCGACCCAGTCAGTTGCTCTGATTGCGTGTCGAAGTACCGATGTCACGAACCAAGACTGTGTCATTTGGGGAACTGGTGGCTCGTATACCCTCACAGTTAAAGGCTGGTGTCTCTTTAGCTTATACGGTGGACTCAGGGCAGGTACATCTGGTAGTCCTATCACCATTACCAATAGAGGGAAGATCAGAATAGAAAATGCAACTCTTGGTACGGCAAGTAATACAGGACTCAGAGGACTAGGGCTTAACTCAGGATTGGTGCAAGAAGGATCTTCAGTTAATATCTTTGGAGAATTACCAACAGATCGCTATGCCTATCTCTCAAGCGCACACACCTCAGGAGCTTCTTTTATTACGGTAGATAGGGACGTGAGTGCAGGAGCAGTAAAACCCTGGCTCAATGGAGACGTTATCTACGTAGGGTATCGTGACGCACTTACCACTACGGTGACAAAATACACGATCAGCACTATTTCAGGAACTCAAATTAACATCACAGGTACTCTGGCTGCTAACTATTTGGCAGGTGGGTTTGTCTTTAGAACGAACTTCACTGATTACGGCTTTGAAATTGAAAATGGAACATCAACGACATTTCTTTCTACTGGCTTAACCTTCTATCCTCACTACTGGAACATCAAGGGCTGTGCGTTACGCTCAATCGGCTGGACTGCCAGAACCGCCACCTCTAGTAACATTTATGCAGAGGATCTGGCACGAAGGTCAATGCCAACTACCGATAGTAACTATATGTTCTTTCCCAATAACAGTAGTTTCTTTCTTCAAGCTTTATTCACGAAGTTCTCTGGTGGAGCGGTGATTGATAACAACATTCTGGAGACTGGGGGCTTAAAAAGTAACGGTACGGCTTTTTCGTCTGTATATCCTTTTTTTGTGCGAGGCAACTATCAAATGCCTACTCTAGCAGGATCAGCGGTAATTCAGAATATCAATTATTACGAAAATAATATATTCGACAACTGCTATTTTACCAACGGTGGAAATGGTGGATACAACACGACAGGTGGCAGTTTTAAGGGGAACGTCTTTCACAGAGGTGGAGGTTCAGGCACCATGATCTGGGGCATCACCTCGATTGTTAACCTGCAAGATACTGTCGGAAATGTTTTTCGATCACTACCAGTTCCGATCGCCCTTTCTAGCTTGGCGGTAAACTCGCTTATTAAAGAATCGGTTTGGGTATCAGTAGGTGCATCAGACATTAACCCCTCAGCTGGCTCATTCTTCACCAACTTTGGCTTTTCAAACGCAACAGGAAGTCCTACCTTTTCTGTTGCAAATCAATCGAACTGGGCACCGAACTCAACCTTTTCGTTCGAGGATTACAACAACGTGGCTGGGGATAACCGTATCTATAAGACAGAAGGACTGATCTTTTCAACAGGTTTTGGACTAGCAGATACTACGGCTTTGAAGGCGAATAATACTTGGGGCGTGGCTGCAAGTGGCGAGAGATCGGTTGAGTTCAGTCCCTCTAAACCCTTGTCGCTGCTGATCTACCAAGATAATAACGGCTCATCACTGATCGGTAACTCACAAAACCTAGACTGTGGCGTATCTATCTACATTAAAATCAACAACGCAGCGTTCTATGCAGGCGTACATACAAAACCAACCCTTCGAGTAACCTACGACAACACGACCGTTGTAACGAATGTGGCATCAGGTACAACAGCAGGGCAGATACTACAAGTCTCTTTCACGCCTACTACTACAGTGCCGAAAATAA
>Ga0163149_10001231_pt1 | contig 33238 bp, 25 predicted proteins | sample OliLakLV19MP5G1_FD_148604 | JGI IMG/M metagenome (GOLD analysis project Ga0163149, IMG submission 148604) | Freshwater microbial mat bacterial communities from Lake Vanda, McMurdo Dry Valleys, Antarctica - Oligotrophic Lake LV.19.MP5.G1 | ecosystem: Environmental > Aquatic > Freshwater > Lake >... | reverse complement strand
AGCCTCCAGCTTTTGTTTTGTCTAAATTTAAAACTGAGAATTTGGATTAAATGTTCCGGCTGACAAGTGGCAAACTTTTCGGCTGCCATTCTTGCCAAACTGGCACACTTTTAGTTTGCCAGAAACACTGTTGGGCATCACAAAGTTTTCTTTGCTTCTGCTAGCATTCCTACCTATCTAGTGGAAGTTAAACACAGGATTGCAAGTACTGGCGCAAGCGGCGTTGCATTCACGATCGACGCTAAAGTTTTCGGCCCACGAAACTCTGTTGAATCATTTGTGTCTCAGTCGAGAACGAGTGAGTGCGCTCCACGCCCACTGTGGCTTTTGAATCGCTCTATATTGATTTAGTCGGTAGCTGTCCGATTGCTGCATCTGCGGAAGGGAAATTCACCATCAGTGGTGCCCATTCGCACGAACAGGCTTGCCTATGCCTATGCCGCGAACCGAACTAGCCTTGCTCGTGCGAGGCTGGATACACCGACACATGCACAGAACACTGCGTTCCGCGAACGCAGCGCACCATAACACGGACCAGGGCTTGCCTTGTGGCTTTCGCTCAGGCACATCCGGTCAGGCGTTCTTTGCTTATATTCAGGAGCATTTACTTTATGACACTAGATACGATACTGCAAACCGGCAATGACGACATTGCCGAATGCCGCACACAAACCGGCGAATGGTTTGTTGCAACCGAGGCCCTTAGCGATAAAAGCGTCGAGGAATTCACAATTGAGAACCAAACCGGAGCACTCGTTCTTGCTTCGCGTAGAGGCTTCTGGAATGCCGATTTGCGCAAGCAGAACATCGAGATATTTCTCAGTGGCACACCAGAACAACTGGCCGCTGCGCAGCAAATGTATGAACTCTATCCGTTAGTCGGCGCTCTGCTCGACCGCCCTGAGCCCTGATGGGCTGATTCACAATAATTTTTGAGGTGCCGAGTAATGAACACGATATCTAAGTTCTATTTGCAAGCCGGGAGACCTTCGACTTCACCGGAAATCCTGGCGATCTTATCGAATGCAGTTTGTGAAAAAATTCGCGCTCGTGTCGCGGAAAACAAAGCGACCCCCGTGCATCTTCTGCAAATTCTGAGCGAAGACAAATGCGCGGATGTTCGAATCGCAGTCAGCTGCAATTCAGCCACTCCAGCCCAGGTCTTATGGATGCTTGCGTTAGATCGCAACCCTGACGTGAGACTAAGTATGGCTGAGAACCACAATTTGTCTTCGACCATTTTGATCTGGTTGGCCGGGGACGAGAATCCGTATGTTGCACTAAGAGCCGAAAGAACACTTGTGACTAATGATCACAAGACTTCCGGCAAAGGAGAATCAAATATGTCCGCTACAACAATAGAACGCACTCTCCGTCGCATGCTCAATAGCAAGGAGCGACTCAGTAAAAACGATGCCAAACGGCTTCGTGAGCTAATTCTTAAAGATGGTTACTTCAGCAAAACTGAACGAAAAATAGTCAGAAACGCGATTGAAAACAACCTGTTAGATGATCCCGCGTTTGAAGTTTTTCTTGATTTATATTTGCACGGTGAGCTCGCACCGGGTGATGAACGAGCGATCGCGTAGCCTTCGAAGTTTTAAATTTTAAATACACCAGAGGAGATTGTTATGAATATTCTTGTGGCCATGGATAGCTCGGCTTCAGCTCACGCGGCTCTTGTTGCCACTCTGGCGCGACGTTGGCCGGAGGGCACGGACTTCCGTGTCTTGACTGTGATACCAGGAAAATTGCGCGATAGGTTTAGCGGTGGCCAAATCGGCGCTGATCTATTCCAGGCTCATCGCCTGGTAGATGTTGCAACCGGCGCGATTGAAATTCGAAATATAGATTCCGTCGTGACCGGCGAAATTGATGTTGGAAATCCGACAAAGACGATAACTAGAATGGCCGACTCATGGCCGGCGGATCTTGTCATTGTCGGCTCCCACGACCGTCCTGCATTGGGTCGGTTCTTTATGGGAAGCGTTTCGAAAGCTATATTGCACAAGGCTAATTGTTCAGTTCTGGTAGCGAGGGATTCGGGCTATGGAACAGCGGATGGCCGCCCAATGAATAGAGTGATGCTGGCAATCGATGACTCACCATACTCAAAAGCCGCAGTGAATTCTATCCTCAATGCTAAGTGGCCTGAGAAAACAAAGTTCTACATTCTTAGTGTCTGCAATCCGATGTATTCAGGCTTTACGTACGAACCGTCGGCGATCTCGGTGTTCAATTCCCTGGAAATTCAGGATGAATACCGTCGAGAAGTTGGCGACATGGTTCGTGGTGTCGCGCATCAGTTCGAAAATGTGTTTGGTCCAGGCCGCGTTGAATACGATGTGAAGGAAGGTAGCGCTGAAAATGTCATTCTAGAATCCGCGCGAGACTGGCGTCCAGACTTGATTGTTGTTGGCTCTCATGGGCGGCCGAACATGGCCACTCGATTGCTAGGCTCAGTGTCGCACGCGGTTGCCATGCAAGCTGATTGCTCTGTGCAAGTTGTCAGATCGAGTGTCGCGCAACTCAAGCGCGTCAAGGATCGGAGCGCGGAATCAATGAAAATGCCGTCAGCAAGCGGGTTTTAGTTCACCAGTATTTTTAGCCGAAACACATAAGGAGACTAATCATGATCATATCTTTAGCGAGAGCACCACAAAACCCATACGGAAAAATTCCGGTACATGCGCGCTGGTACGCGGTTGAAACACAATCACTCTTTGGGAAATCAATCGGAGAACTGAGCATCCGCAAATTGACGGGCAGCACCATCCTTGGTGTTCGCCGCGATGGGGTGGTGGTTCAAAATCCCGATCGGGAGTTCATCTTGTTGGAGGCGGATGAACTTTACGTGATGGGAACACATGCACAGCTTGCGTTCTTCGAGCGCGCTTTCGGAATGTTCGCAAGTTACGCGTCGACGCCAAGTTTGATGTCCTTGGAGAAAAAGATTGCGTAGCAGCACTCTAAATCTGCTATACAAGTAAGGAGGATTAAACATGACTATGCAACCAAGAGATTCCCCGCGCGGACCTAGTAAACCGATGTGGTTTTCCAAGCCGGTTTTTGGAGTTTTCATTGTGGCGTTGCTGGCGCTTATGCTTTACTTCCTTGGGCTGAAAAACAACAACGAAGGCGTTGATAAGCAGGCGTCTTCGCAAACTGTGATTACGCAGCCGACGCGTTCGAGACTATCAGCGGGTGAGGCCGTTCCAGTGGTTACTGGTGGAGCTGGCGGTAACCATTCACTGGGTGGTGGTTCTTCTTTGGGCGGTGGTTCGCATCACTGATCCACGAAGCTTTTATGGTCAAAACTAACGGCACTAATGTGCACAAAGTCGATATCTACGCTTTGATTCACAACCGAAAAGCTTTTCGAGTTTAATCGACTCTTGTAGAGAATATAGTGATGACACCGGAACCTGCCAAACCAGCTGTAGCAATCAGTATTGCGCGAGAGCAGCAACTGATTAAACTCCTCATGAGTTTTCTGGTTACCGGGATTTTGTTCATGGTATTTCCAGGAACTTTCCTTGGTGTTTGGAATCTGTTCGTCATCAGTGATGCACACTCAGCCAGTTCCGTTTCGGCCGCCTGGATGCAGGCGCACGGTCACGCTCAACTGTTTGGTTGGATAGGCAGTTTCATTCTCGGAATCGGCTTTTACTCAATCCCGAATCTTAGACGTGTATCGGCGTGGTCATTTTGGGATGGTTGGCTTGTATGGGCGCTATGGACCTCTGGGGTTGCCTTACGCTGGTTAACGAATGTCTATCAGTGGCAATGGACGACCTTACTTCCGTTGTCGGCAGTACTTGAATTGTTGGCGGTCATGCTTTTTCTTGTGCGCTCAATTCAGGGGCATCGAATGCAGGGCAAGATCAAAGGCTCAGTGGAGCCTTGGGCGGCTCTGGTAATCGGAGGAACAATTGGTTTCATTGCGACGATGAGCGTTAACGTTTATGAGAGCTTTGTGCTCGCATTCTTAGCAGGCGATTCGCCTGCCTTTCCTGCTGATTTTAACAGCCGTTTCTTGATTCTCTCTGTATGGAGTTTTCCCGTGCCGATAGCATGGGGTTTTACGGCTCGCTGGATGCCAGTTTTTCTCGGACTCAGACCATCAAAGAAATCGCTGATTCTATTAGCGTTTGTTATCAATTCAATTGGAATAATTGCCGCATTGGCGAATCTTCTAATGGCAAGTTCGTTGATAATTCTTCTGGGCGCAATTCTAATCGTGATTGCGATTCGAATTTTGGAACAGGCTGAAAAACCAGCGAAAATTCAAGGCGTGCATCGCAGTTTTCCCGCGTTCATGCGCATTGCCTATGCCTGGTTCCTTATTGCTGCAGCCATAGGCGTCTGGGCAGCAATTGAACCAGATTCACTGGGAATTGGCGGAGCTGGACGACATGCTCTTACTGTTGGCTATCTTATGACTATGGTGTTCGCCGTGGCACCACGGATGCTACCAGGCTTTTTAGGTAAAAAGAAGTTGTTCAGTGAGCGACTCATGCTGTTTGCACTCTTATTAACAAACATTGGCTGCGCTGTACGTGTGACATCGGAAATTATTGCTTACCAGCATTATGCTGAATGGGCTTGGGTTCTACTGCCAATCTCAGCTACTCTGGAGCTGACTGGAGTTGTCGTATTCACTATCAACATGGTCGGCACGTTTCTCGAGAAACCGATGTTAGCGCCGGCCAAGTGATGGCAGGCAATTAGCCCAGCGAGCGCCATGCTGGAAATCCTCTCAATTTCGAATAGTCTAGTTACAAATAGGATTCCGGGGATGCCGCACAACTTGATTTTTAGAAGTGCTTGAAGGCAAAGCATTGTGGGAAAATCAAACCAATCATGACGAAGCAAAAAATTTTATCAACGATCCTAAAACTGTCGTTCCATTTTTTGTAAATCAGATCGGACGCACACCCAGTACCTTGCGCACTGTGTGGCCATCGGTTTCCCGAACGCCAGGAAATGATGAAATCGTTAATAAACTCTGAACTTATAAGTTCAAGATTATGCACGTAATGCATCCGTCCGCATGGTTACCTGTTTTTCAACCATTTATCAGGTTTGATATGATTAAGGAAAGGAGGCGCAGTCATGAAAAAACATCGCAGATTAGTCATCCTTCTTACCATCTTCGGTTTGTTGATGCTTGTTTCTTCGATGTACTTCAAGCAGCCAGCTTCCAGTGGCGACGCCGATCTTCAGACTGTTGGGCAGCACAAATTTTTCTTTGCTTCGACCAGCATTCCTACCTATCTAGTTGAAGTTAAGCACAAAATTACGAATACGGGCGCAAGCGGCGTTGCGCTTACGATCGAGGCTAAAGGTTTCTGCCCACGAAAATCTGTTGAATCGTTTGTGTCTCAGTCGATAGCAAGTGAGTGCGCTCCAAGCCCGCTATGGCTTTTGAACCGCTCTATATTGATTTAGTCGGTACCTGATCGTTTGTCGCATCTGTAATAGATGCATTCACCACAAGTGGTGCCTCGTTCGCGCAGGCACAATTGCATAGACAGCGACGAACCGAAATAGCCTTGCTCGTGCGAGGCGGCTACAGCGACACATGCATAGAACACTGCGGTCCGCGAACGCAGCGCGCCGTAACACGAACCGAGGCTTGCCTTGTGGCTTCGGCACAGGCTCTTCCGGTCAGGCATTCTATGCTTATAAATCAGGAGTATTTCTTTATGACACTAAATACGATACTGCAACCAGCGGCTCGAAACGACGTAGACGATGCCGTTCTTGCAAGGTGCACCATCGACGATTTAATCGAGGAACCAAGTGACGAGGAACTCGATTCTTTGGAAGCCATGCTCGCACTATTCCTTCGTTACAGCAAAGACTGCTGGAATGATCAACTAGGGACACCAGGCAGTGAGCTGTTCTTCCTGTTGGGCGCACCGCCGACTCAACTACTGACTGCTGCGGAAGAGTTGGAACTGGAATCAGCGGTGGATGCGGTACCTGATCCCTAGAATACCTTGAGCTTAAATAAAGTTTTCAATTGGGAGGTTATGACTATGATGAGCGAAACAAAAATGCTTGCCGTTGCATTCTGTTTGTCTATGGCAATGTCACTTATCGCGGCCGGGGCGTTCTACTTTATGGGAACAGGTCCTTTTGCAGTAGTTATCGGAGGAACTCTTGTTGGCATCACTGCCTATGTAGGGACTTGCGTGCACTGCTCTCCGTTCGTTTTAGCTCCTGTCCCTGTGCCATTTGAGGAGGATGAACACCATGTCTAAGCGATTTGTAGAGACTAAAGGTTCTTCCCTGAAAAGACATCCAGGTCTGCGACCCTTCGCACGGGATCACGGTGTGGGGTTGCTCTGCGTGCAGCGGCTGCGCCAAGCAGCTCGTGCAACCAGACGTGAGCGTATAAAATTCGTGGAGCAGATGCAATTAGTTTTCTCGGATATTCTGACCTTGTTTCTTTTGGATGAGTTGCAAGTATTGGTGCCAATGCTTGCACGCACCGGATATGCCCACCGTTTTCTCAAGCATCATCAACGAATACGATATTTGATTGCCTGCGTCAACGAACTTGATGAATCAGAAGATCCAGGAGTTGGATTGCTTTCCATGCTCGGAAACGCGCTTGATGACTATGTGCGCTGGGAGGAGAATATTTTGTTTCCAGCAATTGAGAAGATGTTGAACGATGAGGAGCTGGCATGGCTGGTTGGGGTTACTCAGCCAATAGAAGAATCGCGTTGCCGGCCCACCCAGGCTCTGAACGTTTCGATTGCGGGAGCATATCCGTGCGCAGTAGTAAATCCCAGATCTAATCAACAGTGGCAGATCAGGCGCCGGGAAACTGGCGGCTTTGCAAGGAAAATGAGGACGGCGATTGCAGTTTAATAGCGCAAGAGAGCGTTAATTACATCCGAAAGTGAGGTGCCACCATGGCTATCAAAATTAAACGAGCATACGAAAAGTCAGCAAGCGACGGAGAGTCGTTGTTTCTGGTAGACCGCTTGTGGCCGCGTGGCATCCGCAAAAACGAGCTGGGCAACGTCGAATGGGTTCGGGAAGCGGCTCCCAGTGCCCAGCTGCGCAAGTGGTTCCGCCATGATCCGAGGAAATGGCATGGCTTTATCTCTCGGTACTTCAAGGAGCTTGACGAGCGACCGGAGGCATGGCGGAAGATTCTCGAAGCTGCAAAAAAAGAGAACGTAATTCTTCTTTATGGAGCTAAGGATACTGAGCACAATCAGGCGGTAGCATTGAAAGGCTATCTGGAGAAGAAGCTTGGTCATTATGTTAATCTGCGGTGAATCACATTCTAACAGTGCCATTGGCTTGTTGAATCAAAAGTGCACCACAGAATGTTTACCGATACTGCCCATATCGAGTGTTTGGTCTGTTGCGACGATTTGGAGTGCTGTGCACCACATCTGGTGGCAAGCTGCACGCGTCAGCACTTTAATTATCGTCTGAATTTGGACAGAGCGATAGGCATCGACAAACAATAAAAAGCCTCTTCGAAAGAGATCTCGAAAAGGCTTCTCAATTGATTGAGGGGTAACGACCTTTGGGTTATGATACCATCGCGTTCGTGGACATCATTGTGATCTAAGCGTTAGTAACCGCCGAGGGTGGCAGCTGACGGTGCTTTCCCTGACCAGACTTCTCCAAGGCGCACCGGTTCAAGTGTGGTTGCTGAAGCGGTCGGTCTAACGAAATCATATTTGAGGACGCTTGCCTGATTGCTTCCGTTAACACTGCCGCTCACCAGGAGGTTTGCGCCGGTCGTTGTACTCGTGGTCGCCACTCGTACGCCACCAGATTCGGTGAACGGATTAAAGCTCGCGGTCTCGCGGAAAGGGGCATCCTTACCGCATCTGCACACTCCCAGGTAGATTGCCGGTCCTTCATCCAATGCAGAGCCGCTGGAAAAAACCTTTACCGAGCCTTTGCCCGTCAGTTGGCTAGCTATGATTGATTTCGCACCACCGAGTGAACCTGCTATCCATCCCGTGGCTAAGGAAACGCCGTCCGAGTAGTCTTTGCCGAATGGAAAGAAACTTGTGTTATTTACGAGAGTATCCGCTGGTTTTCCTTCGCCTTTCCGGGCTTTCTCGTTGGGCTGGAAAAGAGTGTAGGCGAAGGTCTTAATTTCAGTTGGGCTGCCGGGACCGGGTGCCGTAACGATGCACTCACGACCAGTCACGAAATCGACCATACCCGCTGAAACATTCACGCCGGAGCGATCCTCACCATACGGTTTGAAACTGGCGAATAGTGTGGGTCCCTTATTAGATCCCGCCAATGGGATATCGTAGACTTTCACTTCATCTGTGACGCCGGCAGGAGACCCGACTATAAGGTTATCTGACTGCGTTCCATCAATCTGTGCAGCGGCAACTGTTACACCGGTGCGTAGCGTGGTATCAAACGGTTGAAAGCGCGCTAATTGTGTTCCAAAAATACCTTTGCCTACGATTGACGATCCTGCGTATGCCACCACTTCCGGTGCATGATCCTTTCCGGAACCGACCAGCAAGTCGAGTATGCCATCACCGTCTACATCGCCCATGGCAACATTGACGTTGCCTTCATAGAAAGGAAACGGAATGAGCGTGGCGACCAGGCGATCACCCTCTCCATCATAGACATGAACTTCTGCAGCTCTGCCTGGTGCACCAGGAATCGCTACTGCATAAGTGGATACAGCCGGTATCACGTTAATCGTGGACATCAGCCCGTTGTCCTCATGGTTGAGGCGGTGGCAGTGCGTTACGTAAGTACCTGTATATTCTTCGAACCGGGTACGGATGGAAAGAATACCGGGTGCGATCACATTCTCGTCGAAGTCGATCTTTGGTGCCGGTGCGTTGGCATTGTCGACGGAAAATTTGTCGGGCCCAGTGTGCATCCCGGTTGTTGGGTCTAAGTATTCGGTCACCTGAAAATCATTGACATGTACGTGAATCGGATGCTCGTCGTTATTGTTGTTGACGAAGTTCCATTCCTCGATTGAATTAAGTCGAGGCTGGATCAGGGATGTGTTTGGAAATGCCTGTCCATCGAATGCATACACGAATGCTTTGGGGTCATTTTTGTCTGCAAGTTTATTGATGAATCCGCCGTTTATGATGAGCTTTCGCTTAAAGTCCGGAGCTGCCTTGGAAAGATCAACATAAGATGTGTAGGCACCAAGCTTCTGACCTTCGGCAAATGCGGTCGTCACGCCACCAGGTTCTGTAGCCTTTGCTCGCGCTAGCACCTGACTCGGAAAAATAAAGAACCCATCAAAGTAGCTGATGTACTTAGGCGAAATGCTCATGCTCCCCAATACGCCAGGATGATTCTCCGTTCCATTGCTTGTGTAGAGAACACCTGGGCTGGTGAGCGTCTTGGTCAGATCGTACTGTCCATTATTCACGGCAGTTTTTCCGAGGTCAGGCATCTCCAGCACGAGCTCGCCCTCGGCTGGTATCGTCACAGCGATCGCAAAGCGGGTCGCCGGCGGTATTAGCAGCCGGGTGCCGTCGACCGTTGGCGGATACTGAACGGCTGTGTAGGGATTGCCGTCTTGTCCAAAGATTGCAATCTTCGGATGCCGCCCGGTTGCCGTTTCCGTCAACTGTACGTTCATATAAGCAAGGTCGCTTACATTGGCCAGCACCCATATTTCGGTTTGACCGGCCTTGCTTTTGATGACTGGCTGGAACTGACCATTCACTGTGTATTGCACGTCACGCAAATAATCAGGAAGTGATGGATCCTCCGGCAAATCGCGGCCCGCTTTTGGGTCTGCCGGAGTGAAGCGCTGGAGATTGCTTGGGATCAGTGAAAACTGACCTCTATGATTGAGGCTTTTTTGCGGACCATCAAAATAAATGGTGGCGAATTTGGTGCCCGGTTTTGATTCGTTAAAGTTGACGGGCATATGCGAGGGTCGGTAAGTGCCCTTGCTAAGCTCGCCTTTCTTTGGCGGAATTAGAGAGCTGACCCACATCGGCCACACCGCGTTATTGAGGTCTGCAGAACCGCCTGCGCGATCAAAAACAAAGTTGTACTGCAGCGCCATGTTGCGGACAGGAATTTTGTTGTCAGTGACCAGCGGTATGTTGCCATCGGTCTTTCCAACTGCAAATAGCCCCGCGAGCCCAGCATAAGTATGCGCCGCGGTGAGCCCATGGAGATGAGAGTGGTACCAATAAAGTCCTTGCGGCATGTTCGTCGGTATGTCGTAAGTGTAGGTATTGGTCATGCCCTCAGGAATGTCCAACATGACATTGTCAGCATTTCCTTTCGGGCTGATGTGGGCTCCATGTGTGTGGAGATTTAGCGGAGACGATGTCATCTGCGGCGGGTACAGCGGGATTGGCGCTCCCTTGGCTGTGTATTTTGGAATGAAAAAATCCTTGATAGTGAGATTACTAAGTTCATTCTCTAAATGGACGATCAGCTTCTCGCCTGGATATACCTGCAGTGTCGGTGCCGGATAAAGATCGCGACCGGAGGCCTGTCCGTTTGAAGTGGTGCCTCGGATTACTTCGTAGCCAAAAAGCAAAAAGTTGGAGACCGGCTTAGCGACTGTGTCTAGAGTTGCCTTTCCTTGCCTGGCGGTGAGCCGAATTTCGAGGACACCATCCTTGCTCATCAGCTTAACGGGCTCTTTAAAATCTGGTCGAGAGGCGAGTTCTATTTTTTTGACTGCTGTTTTTTTGATTCCAGTTTTTCCCCAAGCAGCCTCGCCTGACAAGGCAAATGACATACATAAGGACGTCACACTCAAAAGAAGTAAGCTGTACACGCGAGCAGTTGACATGATGGTCGTTCCTTTATAGTCCTTGTCGCTCTTATACAGAGCGATTGTTCTAGGTCTCTATCTCAACAAACTTTGTTCGACTTAATTGCCATCGGCAAAAATGCTGGTTGCTAAAATCTCACCGGTCATAGCATCGACACAAACTACTTTTTTCTCACCTTTATTCTCGATGCGATATTCGTAGACCAGTTTGCCCTTCTCCCCTACTGACCAAATCAGAAGTTCCCAGGCTTCAACTGTGCCAGGGTTCGCCTCGAGAGCTTTGACTTGAGCCTGGTCTTTAGACAGCTTGGTTTCTTTCCATCTATTCTTATCGGCGTCGCTTGTGTTTTTGAATCCCTTGCCATCCTTGGTGCCATACTCGAGCTCAATGCCGATATGGTCTTTCTCGCCGGAATTTCCGTCCAACGCAACTTCATTGATTCTTCCATCTTTGCTCTGGATGTAGAAAGTGTATGAAGGCTTGCCTTCTTGGATTTCCAGATCCCATCTGAGCAGCTTTCCTTTCACTAGCTTCGATGCGGCTTCCTGAGCCTTTTTCCTGGAAACTTTAGGTGTTACGGTTTTGGTGGTCTTGGCTTGATCGGCTGCGAATGTTGGACCACAACCAAAAGTTATGGCTAAACACAAAAGAGAACACAAAGTTTTCATAGAACCTCTGCGAGTGAATCGAACCCGAAGTCTTCAAACAACTAATTTTATACCACACTAGAATGATCCAGCAATTTGTTCCTGGCAAATTTGATCTGCTCTTGATGGTACACTTCTAAAGGTTAGTCATAGTCCCAGTCAAGATGATGCATTTGCAAATAATTCCTGCTGCTTTTACAGCACTATTAGTGAAATGAATTTGACAATAATGCGCCTTCGCTCAAGCACCATATATAGTGGCGCTGGGATTTACTTAAGGAGCGAGCGATGAATCGAAGCTTTTTTAGTTGGGTTGGGCTCAGCGCCATTGTGCTTTGGTCCTCTGCTAACACACAACCCGCGTGCGCCGGCACACCGTCCGGAAAGTTCGCTAGCTATCCCGTTCCACAGGCGTCTCCGCACGGCATCGTTTACTTTAACGCAGGACCATTGAAGGGCGTGTGGTTTACTAACTCTACCCTCGACGCAAAGTCGGGCGTGGTAGAGTTTTCGCGCAAAATCGGAAAAACCACTTTTCACGCAACTCCTACCGCAGCCGCGCTGGCCGGGTCGATCAACTTTTTTCCAGGCAAAGACTCACTTTGGTTCACTGAAACGAAAGCCAATAAGATTGCAAGAATCGACTCGTCGAAAAAGGTCACTGAGTACGCGATTCCAACTGCAGGTAGTAAGCCGTTTGATATCCAGCACGGACCGGACGGTTCAATGTGGTTCACGGAGTCGGGGGTAGGAAAGATTGGCAAAATCGATTCGGACGGCAAGATTACGGAGTACACTGTCGGCGCGGTGAACGACGCACCGACGTCTCTTATGGAACAGGACGGAGCAATTTGGTTCACCGAAGTTGGTAGTAGCCGCATTGGACGGCTGACGACATCAGGAGAAGTCAAACATTTTTCTACCGGTTCCGGACGACTGACAGGAGACATCACCAACAGCAACGATGGTGCTTTGTGGGCTCCGACGACGACTTCTGTCGTGCGATTGAAAACCGACGGCACCATGAATGAATTCCCTCTTCCGGGCGTCGTCAATACAGGTGCGATTTTCGGGAACGATAACGGCGTTTATATCGGTGCTATAAAAGCGGACGGGCAGGGAGCGATTCTCTCGGTCAGCGACACGGGGCAGGTGCATGAATATAACCTTCCGCGTAAGCATCTGCTTCCGACAGCAATGGCGATCGATCCCGATGGCGGCTTCTTCATGACGGTAAGTAGCAGCCGACCCGGGCAATCTGTTTCGACGATCTGGCGGTTGCAATTACCTGCTACGAAGCAAAAGTAGTGTCCCGGCTCTTAGCCTGCTGGTTCGAATGCGGGCGTTGCAAGTTGTTGTGTATTTCAACCGCGATTGAAACTAGAAGCCGTTCAAAGCCAGACCGTTGGCGCTTTCAATCGACAGATTTGAGCAGCTCATAGAAGCCAACATTGCTGCTTCGCAAAACAGCACGCAAATCATAAAGCATGGTTACCCGGTTATTGACCATTTTGATGGTTTCAGACCACCAGTGGTGCGCTTTTCCTTCAGCCGAAAGCTTCTGAACTTCTGTATCTCGTTTTACATTAACGCTCAAAACTTTCGACTCTTTCCAATACTTGACCAGTATTTCTCTTCTGGAGAGATTGGCCTGCGAATCCGGTGCCACCGAATCGAGGTACCGCACCGTAACTGGTGACAATTTGACGTGCTCTGAGTTTTTTCCAAACGCAACACCCAAGGCATTCGGTTTAACTTTGCTTTGTCGCCATCCGCCGTGTTGTTCCAACATGGAGAGTGCCGCCAGTCCGGTACTTATTGCCGAAGAAGTGATAACTATATAGTTGGTAGCCAATATATCTTTGTCTCTGCCTGTTAACCCTAGAGAGCCTGCCACTTGGCCGAATACGCCTCCCTGGAGAAAGTTGACATTGTTTGTCAGTTGGACGACTCTGTCTCGTCGCCTTTCCATGCGGTCCAGGGCCTTAAGCTCTTCGTCGATTTCATGGCCAACGATATCGGCATCGGAAATCACAGAGAGAAAGCCTTCAAGCACGTGCCTTGTGATTAACAACTTGGCATTCTCGTCTGATTGCGCGCTCGCGGCCAACAATCCCTGAACTCCGAGCAGAGATGCTGCACCATTAGCAGAAGGGTTGAGCCCTGAATTGGCGTCAGGAGAACTCGCGGCGATGGTTACCGGCCAGGCTTTACGCAATAAAGCCAGTAGTTCGACATCGAACTCGTTGAACTGCTGGCGCAGAGAACTTAGAAGGGCGATTCGATTGAGGACCAACTTGATTGTGTCCCGTTTGCAAGATGGCGTACTACCCAACTTTTCAAGGACGCGCCGATCTTTGAGATTGATAGTGGCGACAGAATTATTGGTCCATGATTCCATCAGGCGCTGGCGCCTGCTTTTGCCGTCCGTATTCTCTGGTGAGGACGAATTCAAATAGGCCATGACCAGGGGAGAAAAGCCTTTTTCGGATTCAGGTGTCAGGTTGAAAAAATCTGCCAGCGAGTTTGGACCGGTGTCGTTTTTGCGCGAGAATCCGCGCATTCCCAAAAACGAGACACCAGTGAGAGTAAGACCAATCCCGCCAGAAACGAGCAAAATTTCGCCAGCTGTGTTTATGTATTTCTTCAAATACAACGCGCTGGCAGTAGCGCCGAAAGCACCACCTTGTATGAAATTTGCTTCGTAGATTTTTTGCATAAAACTGGATTGCTTATCTGTCAACTGAGCCAGAACCACGTCGTACTGGTAATTGAGCTCTTTCTGGCACCTATCTCCGGCAACAGCCATGTCGAGACCGGCCGAAACCAATGTCTCCAACAGTGTGATTTGCAAATCCCGCTTTCTCTCACTGTCCTCGCCGGAGGCATTGAGCGAATTCAGCTCGGCTAACACGGGCTCCAGGTGAAGCAGGCGTGCTGCATCTTCGGCGCCGCCGCCAGGACCCACTTTCGTGCTTGAAGGCGGGTAGTCGACAATCGCAGTGCCCCTTGTCTGGTTCAGCAAAGAGAGAAGATCAGAGTTGAATCCCTCGATGGTAGTGTAGAGAGACCAGAGCAAGACCAGACGGCCATTGAGATAGCCTTGGCTCCTGGCTTTGCCGTCATCTATGCCTAGCAGCGTCTTCTTATCTGCCATGTCCGCTTTATAGCGCTGCTTCCAGACTGTATTGAGAACCTCTCTTCGGGTGCGGCTGTCGCCTTGGGCCGGTGAGTCCAGGTATCGCACTACCAGTGGTGGCAGATCGGAACCGTCAACAGGCTTACCCTTGACGTAAGGCGACATAAACGCTGGTGGAGTAAGGTGAGGAGCTTTAGCTATCTTGCCGTACAAAATACCGGTCGTGGCCAAAACAGTTCCCACTGCGCCACTCACGAGAGATTCAGTGGATTCAATAACAAACTTGTTATTCAGATCGTGACAACCCGAGAGAATTCCAATGACGCCAGACTGTGTGAAGTTTGTAGCGTTGAAAATTTGATTGACAGTGTTTTCTCTGCGCTGCTGTCGCGTGATGGCATCATAGGTGTATGCGATCTCGAATTCTATCCGGCTCTCAGCAGATTGCGTTTGCAGATCCGCCTCGAAAACTTTGCGGACTACAAGAGCCCTGTAGTTATTGAGTTGGCGCCGATCGCTGTCTGAACTTGCACCGCTTCTGCGCATGGAAATGATTTGTTCTGCTTCTTGGCGAATGCCAAGAATATCTGCTGTCTGAGCTGCATCTGCGGTCAGGGCACCGCCCGTAGTATCTGCTAGTACGGCAAGATACCAGGGTTGAATTAGTAAGCAGGACAAAGTGCAAACAGCACTACGTGCGAATCGAGAGAATGAATGATGGAATACTTTAGGCGCCAATTCTTTCATCTCTCCGTTGCAGATCTAGTTGATAGTAATCTACAATTGAATCATCTTGACTGCCCGACTACCGCGGAGAAGAGGCTCAGTGTGCCTTTAGTAGGATCTTGGGTTTGTTAAATTAATAACATTAGTTGATTATTCAGCCAATAGCGCAGTTCTATTAAGGGAGCAATTCTGCCAAGAGCATAAACTTGCATTGTATGTTCCTTTTGGCATGCTCAACGACTGCTCCCAGTCAAAGAATCCCATGACGCAAGTTGTCAATTCAGCGCGGACTATTGCTCTATTGCTCGGATGCTTATTGATTATGCAGTCGGTATTGCCGTTTGCAGTGCTGGCCGCAAGCGAAGCGCGCGATGATTCTGGGATAAATGAAGCTGCTGACATTCTCGGTGTGCGCAATAACGTGGATCGCATTCGTGCATTGCAAGCCGCCGGCGATGCGACTAGCGAAGAGTTGCTCCGAAACAAAGGCTTTGTTCTCAAGAAACTTCTTCTGGGCTATTTGGAAGTTCGACAAACCTCTGATTTGCTAGATGAAGCAATCGACGATACTTACGATGCAATTGATAAGCAAGTGCGAAAAGTCAACCGTCGAGTCGAGCTAGCGAACACCGTCAACTTCACCACTTTCGGCGTGCTCTTCAACATAGCGGCTGCCGATCGGCTGCGGGGTGATTTCAAAAGTTCGAACGCATTGACATTTGTCGGCGCCGGACTGACTGCTGGTTTAGGGGTGCTGGCGGTAGGGCTTTCGTACACAGGTGCGTCCATCGATCGGTGTCGTCCCAATCCGCTAGCGAACGTACTTGGATTGGAAAAGGCATCCGTTCAATTACCTGAACTGGTTACCAGATACATCAACGCCACTCCCAACGGCAGCACGCAATCGCGAAAAGCCGCAATGCTCGATATGTGGAAGAGCGAATTTGGTTTGAAAGAATCAACCGCTTCGCGAGAAATTCTGGCGGCTGAGTCAACCAAACGTCATCGCGTTTCTACTGGCCTCCTCAATCAGCGACTCGCTCTTTTGTTTTCGCTTAATGCACTGGCCGAGCAATTCGATAGCGAATTGCTCGCACTGCTGCGCACGATTGAAAGCACTTCGTCTGCGACAAATGGTTCGAGTCTGGCTGTCACCAGTCATATCGCAGCGTCAGGTATTGAGGCAGCAAAATTGCTTCATGTAGAACAGTGTGCAGCGGACATCATCAATATGAAAATGGCAGGCCCTCGTAATGGCGCTGATTTGCGAACACTCGCTCTAGATGTATATATGCTTGAGAAAATTCTCGGCGCGGCTTTTGAAGTTCGCCAGGTGGTCGACTGTATCGATCGAGACAAACACTATCAGTTTGACGTTTTGCTGCCACAGCTGGTGCGCGTGCGGGATCGGGTGAACTTGTTGAGTAACACTGCAACTTTCACTGAAATCGGCGTACTGAAGAGCATCGCTGGAGTAGACTTCGTCCGCAATAAAACAGCAGCAGGTGCCAAAAAGATCATGATTATGGACGCTATTGCTGTCGCGATTTCAACCGCCAACTTTGCCTATCTGAAGCTCTACCGTCACAAGCAAGTCTCTGAAGTCAACGTGCTCGCCAACATCTTCAATTTCGATGCACCAGGCGATTCTCGTTTTTCTCCCTTGATCACTTCGTATCTGGATAGTGTTCCTCCAGATTCAGCAAACGGCATGACTAGAAGACAACAATTGCTGGATCATTGGAAGCAAATAGGTCGGCTGTCGAGCAAGAAGGGAAGCGCGGAGGCACTTGCTTCACTGCCTGGAATGCACAACAAGCGAGTGGAGACAATTGAGCTGGTCAATAAGCGTGTGGAAATGCTATTTGACGTGAGCGGCACTGTTGAAATGCTAGATACAGAACTTTTGAATCTGCTAAATGCTGTAATTCTGCCAGCGCCTGAAAATTCCGCAGACAATGAAATTGATAAGCAGCTGGCAATGACAAAACGAGTTATGCAAAACGCGCTGGAGGTCCGCAGTGCCTCCGACCAGATTGACAATCAACTTTCGCAAGAGTACACAGCAAAAGGAGCAATCCTTGCTTCACGCGACCGTGGCATTCAATACAACAACATTCTAAACTTTACTCAATCCGGCCTACTCGGGATTGTCTCCCAGGGTTTGGTCTTGGACCAGAAGAATCTTCAAGCCAACACGCTGGATCTTGTTGCGGGCTCCACACTTTTGCTTTTGTCTTCTGCATCGCTGGTACAAGCGCGGATCGGACGAAGACCGTCAAAGCCTGAGTTAAATGTGCTCGCCCATATCCTTGTTCCCAATGCTTCTACCAGAGAGTCGATTCCCCCGTCTGTCCGGCAATACTTGAATTCGCCCGCTACCGAAAGCGGTTTGACCAGACGAGAAGCGTTGATTGAACGCTGGAGAAAATCCGGCGTAATTACTGCAAACTTGAAAAGTGAGCGCAATTTGGGCAAACTGTCCGCCAGTGCAGAGACGAGTAGAAGGGAGCGTGTTCAGTTTATTACCGATCGAATTGTGATGTTGCACGACGTGAAAACCACAATCGAATCGATGGACAAACAGTTAGTTAGAACTTTGAGAGAGGAGCGGCCGTCGAGCGTTGAGCCACAATAACTGGACCTGCCTCTCTAAACAACAATCAACTATAAGGAGCATATGACTCAATCTTCCACACATTCAACGCCGCCACCAGCCGACACCGTTCACCTGACAAAAGTGTCGGTAAAAAGTGGAGATGTCGGCGAGCATGTTAATTGGCTCGCACGTTTGATGATGGTGGGCGTGGGGAGCGGAACGGTTTTGTCCGCAGAAATCATTCCGTCTAGCTCTCCTGATGAGAATGTGTGGACGTTGGTGCAGCGATTTTATGATGAGCAGTTAGTTGCCGAATGGAAAGCGAATCCAGATCGGGCGAGATTATTGGAAGAAGTGGCTCCGAAAATCGAAGGGAACGAAATCGCCGTAACTGATGCGGTAAGTTCTACCCGTGGCACCGTAGGTAGTGTCGCAGTAGCGATTGTGACTAATGTGAAACCGGGTCAGGAATTGACTTATCTTGAGTTTGAAAAACAGTTTCAATCGGCCCAGGCGAAACAGCGAGGTTATCGTGGTGTTTATTTGCAACCACCAACGAAGAAAACTCCGGGCATCTGGACAACATTGATTCGATTCGACTCACCGGATGCCCTGGATCAATGGTTCGTTTCCGAGGAGCGCAGGAAGCTTTTGACTCTTGCTGAACCAGTTGTTACTTCCACCGATTACCAATCTGTAGAGGGATCGTTTCCGGGCTGGTTCCCGGCTCAGGAGAAGGGCGGGAAGGGACCACCCAACTGGAAGACTGCGATGTTGATTCTTCTAGGACTGTATCCGATCGTCATGCTCGAAATTCGCTATTTAAATCCGATATTGCACGATTTGAATCCGGCAGCTGCCAACTTCATCGGCAATAGCATCAGCGTGGCCTTGACGACATGGGTGACCATGCCACTCTCGATTAAAGCTTTTACGCCGTGGCTGTTTCCAAAAAAGGACACACCCGAGTGGGTGAGCCCGGTTAGTTTTGCCCTGGTCCTTGTAATTTTCGCGTTAGAGATAGCGCTGCTATGGAGGTTGCTCTAAATGTCCGAATCAACAATCAATGCCCGGGAGCTTCGCGGCGAAGAGGCGATCACTTACTCTGACCAGCTCATATTTTGGTTGAACGGCTCTCGCGTGCAAATCAACAATCCTGATCCGTCGACGATGCTGACAGAATATTTGCGCAAAGCCGGATATACAGGAACAAAGGTTGTATGCGAGCAAGGTGGATGTGGTGCCTGCACCGTGATGGTTTCGCACAAAGACCCTGTCGATGGTTCGCCTGTGCATCGGGCAATCAACGCTTGTCTCAAACCAGTGTGCTCCGTCGACGGGATGGTCGTCACAACAACTGAAGGCATCGGCAACGTGCATGAAGGATTGGACCCAACGCAGTTTTGTATTGCGAAATTCAATGGCAGCCAGTGCGGATTTTGTACACCAGGATTCGTGATGAATACGCATGCCCTATTGCAGCAGAACCCGGAGGCGACCCAGCAGGACATCGAGGACAGCTTTGGCGGCAATCTTTGTCGTTGTACCGGATATCGTCCTATTCTGCATGCTATGCGAACTCTGGCGAGTGACTACGATCGTTCTTGCGATCAAACTCAAAGCTGCATGATGGACCCATCATTCAACGTTCAATGCAAACCCGGGCTCACCGAGATCAACCTCGACGAACTGCCTTCGCACGAATTGCCGGCACGGGAGCTGCATTTTACAGGACAGCGCGCAGAATGGTTCCGTCCGTCGAGTTTGGAACATGTGCAAAGTCTGAAACGGAAATTCAGCAAGGAATATGGCAAAGCGAACATCAAGCTAGTTGTGGGCAACACAGCCTCAGGCATCTATCAGAATGAAAAACCACGTATTTTCATCGACGTATCCGCGGTTCGCGAGCTGTCGGAAATTCGCGAGTCAAACGATGGGCTTGCGGTGGGCGCAGCTGTTCCCATCCAAGAACTGCTTGATTTTGTCGGGCAAGTTATCACTAAGCGCGTTTCTTTCGAAACGAGAGGCCTGCAGGAGTTGAAACGGCATGGCGCATTTGTTGCCGGCTATCAGGTCAGGAGCGCAGGCAGCATTGCCGGAAATATTTTCATGACTCGTGATCACGCCGAACATGGGGGACCATTCCCTTCGGATATATTCACCGTATTTGGTGCCCTTGGCGTTTCGTTAACGATCGCCTCTGCCGACTATGATGGTGGCACGAAAACATGGCTTTTGACCGATATGCCCGCCGTTTCTGCGCTGCCTGATGACGCGGTGATTTTACACTTCCACATTCCTTTCACGCGCGAGCGCGAGTACGTTCAAACATACAGAATCGCCCGCCGAGTGCAGATGGCGCACCCTGTTGTGAACGCGGGCTTGCGCGTTCGTCTGGACGAGAAAGGCAACGTATTGCCTGGCGAGGTCTGCATCGTATTTGGTGGCTTGGCTTCAATCAACAGCCGCATGCCGAAGACAGAAAAGTTTATCGAAGGTAAAGCCTGGAACAACGACACACTGAAGGCCGCACTAGACACGCTGTCTTCCGAAGTCGCCGAGATCACAATTCCGATGGAAGAAGAGGGTTTCACCAACGAGTATCGGATGCAGTTGGCGCTCAACTTTTTCTATAAATTCTTCCTGCATGTAGCCATGATTGTGGAACCGTCAATGGTGTCATCGGAAAATCAGTCGAGCGCATTTCACGACGAGCGGCCGCTCTCCCATGGCACGCAGGAATATCAGGAGTATCCGGAACTTTATCCACTGACCAAGCCAATCATCAAACGCTCCGCATTCGTTCAAGCCTCAGGAGAAATCAAATACACTCTGGACATGACGCTGCCAATTGGTGGTCTGCATGGTGCCATGGTAAAAAGCAGCCGTCCACATGCGAAATTCTCGTTCACTAAAAACGTGAGTGGACTCAGTGCGCTGAAAGAACTTCTAGCCAAGCAGTTTTCTGACTTCAAGGACCTGATTACCTGCGAGGACGTGCCCGAGGGTGGACAGCGTTATATTGGACTCAATGATGATGACCCTATTTTTTCGGACAAAATTGTCACTTCTGTAGGTGCGCCAATTGGCATGGTACTGACTGAAAACATCGAAACCGCACGCGAAGCTGCACAGTTTATCGAGAGAGAATGCATTCAATATGAGGACCTTCCCGCCGTTATTACGCTGGAGGAAGCTATCAAACAAAATACGGTAATGCCGGTCGTGCGTTACGCCGAGGATGAAGATGCCGACATTCAGCAGCGCATTCCTACCATCACGCGCGAAGGCAGCAATATGGATTGGCTTGAGAATCCGAAGACGCCGCTACCCGGAACAGAAGTAGTATCCGGCACTTTCCGCACTTCATCTCAAGCCCACTTCTATCTAGAGAGCATGTGCGCGCTGGCGGTGCCTGGACCGTACGATCAAACGACGGTCTATTGCTCGACGCAAAATCCCAATGGTACACAAGCGGCAATTGCGCGGGCGCTGGGCGTGAAGAATAATCAGATCTCGATCGTCATCGAGCAAATTGGTGGCGGATTTGGTGGCAAGCAACACCGTGCCAGCATCGTTGCCGCTCAGGCGGCGGTGGCAGCGCGCAAAGCCAAGAAAGGCGTGCGCTTGATGTATGAGCGCTCCACCGACATGCAGGCTGTAGGCAAACGGCATCCTTATGCCGGTGAGTATCATGTTGCCTATACGCGAGACGGTATCATCAAAGGTATGAAAATCGATCTGCATTCTGACGGCGGAGATACATATGACTGCACCTTTGCAGTAATGGATTCGAGTCTACTCAATGCCGACCAGGCATACATGATTGAAACCATGCAAGCAAATGGAACAGCCTATCGAACAAACAAGGCTAGCAACACGGCTTTCCGATCGTTTGGTGTGGTGCAGACCTGGGCAATTACCGAAAATGCAATCGAGCACGTGGCCTGGAAATTGTCGAAGGATCTCGGGCGCAAGGTGACAGCCGAGGAAATTCGCTACAAGAATATGTATCGCAACGGCACCAAAGATTCATGGGACGTCACACACTTCGGTCAGGAACTTGATTTCTGCAATATTCGCGACATCTGGGATGAACTGCACAAATCATCCGATTTCGAAAAACGACAGAAGGAAGTCGAGGAATACAATCGCAATAACCGCTGGCGCAAGCGGGCAATTGTTATGGTGCCACAGAAACATGGAATCGGATTTACTGAGCCGCGCGGCTCGTTAAATTCATCGAGTGCCATGGTGACGGTGAACATGGCAGATGCGTCTGTACTGGTCTATCACGGCGGTGTCGAGATGGGGCAAGGCGTCAATACGAAGATTGCGCAGCTAGCGGCAAACACACTTGGTATTCCTCTTGCGATGGTGCGCGTTGGTGGCAATAATACTGATACCATTCCGAACGCGCCGGCAACAGCAGCATCGACCGGGTTTGATTTAAACGGCGGTGCCGTCGAGCAAGCTTGTCGCGTGCTACGTAAACGACTTGAAGATCTGTGCCGAGATCTGGAACAGTTTACGCCGCATAATCGCATTGAACACTGGCGCGAAGATTGGTCGCAGAAGTGGCCTGAAATAGTTTTCAAAGCCTGGTTCGAGCGCGTCAATTTGAGCGTCGCCGAACTATACAAGACCCCGCATTATAAAGGACCGACCGAGCGCAACCCGCGTGGTAAGCCGTTTCTCTACTTCGCTTATGGCGCTGCAGTCACGGAAGTTGAAATCGATGTGCTCACAGGTGAGTTCAAAATACTCCGAGCTGATGTGGTTTGCGATGTGAATAAATCGCCCAACCCGGCAATCGATATCGGGCAGCTCGAAGGCGGGTTCGTTCAGGGCATCGGCTTTGCCACAACGGAGGAGTTGATTTACGACCATGACGGCAAGTTGATAACAGACAACATCTGGAGCTACAAGCCGCCGTGCACTAAAACTATTCCCATTGATTTCAGAGTACGTTTGCATCCAGTCGACGAGGCGCGCAATCAGCGCGAAGCGGTCGCAGAGAAACACGCTGTGAAGATGTCCAAGTCATTCACAGAATCTTCGTACACTCTGGGCGCCTCAACCTACATCGCTATCAAGCAGGCAGTCAAAGAAGCTCGACAGCAGCTCACTGGAGAGAATGAATGGCTCGACATGGATATGCCCATGACTTGCCAGCGTATTCAGAACCTTTGCGCGGTTTCTAAAGATCACCTGATGCTTTAGTCAAACGCGACAGTGATAAAAGCGACGAGCTTCTCGCCATTTTTGAAATGCACCGTGTTCGGTGACCTTCAGTTGTTGAGAGTGCGTGAATTTTTTTTGATTCAGCGCACGAAAAGTTCTGATGATCTCAGTTAGTGTAGTAAGTAAACTTGTAATACCATATGTGGTGCTGGGTAGATGTCACTTGCAAAAAACAGTGAGTGATGCATTCGTCTGTTCCGTTTACTACTTATCGAGTCAAACAGATGTCGGTTTAACTTAAGCGGCTTGAACGACAAAGGTCATCCCCGACCGGAGACAATTTTGAATAGCGGTAAAATCAATCTTCGAGCATTCGATAGTCACTTAACCGGAAGCGAAGGAACGCAAACCACCGGTAGCCCTTCACTGGACCTATTTATTTTCGTCAATCAATTGTGTTGCTAGAGATGTCGAATGAACATCAAGCGAGCCTGACCATTTCTCTTTCGCCATAGCAGCGGCAGTCGTTAACATCTCAGCTTCGGAGCTATCCGGCGAGATGAATGTAATCCCCTCTACCAGCCATTTCGCCATTTCCGGGGAGGAAAGTCGATAGAAAACGTGCCTCCCGTCCCTGTGTTCTTTGATCAGATTGTGTGCCCTGAGCGAGGACAGATGTTGCGAGACGCCTGATTGGCTGATTCCCAGTATCGCTTGCAGTGAGTTGACGCAGAGTTCGTTGTTGCGAAGTTCCGCAATAATGCGAATTCTCACGGGGTGAGACAAGACGGAAAACATTTCGGCGAGCCGCTGAGCTATGAGAGCGCGATGTGACATAAAACACCATAAGTATTTGTTTTCATGTATCTATTTGAATAAATATTTGAATATATCATTACGATTAATATTAGCAACAAAACTCATTATGGGCAAGCGGGCGCTCGTTAGATGCCGATCTCCGAAAGACCATTGTTTCCGCTTCTTTGACATGGCGCTCAAATGTTTTACACTTGCGGATATTTATTTGTTTGGAAAAGCAAATAATTGCGAGTGTATAAAAAGGAGATACGGCTCATCGCTAGTGGGCGTTGCAGAAACTCGGCGGACGGATTGGCCTGAGCCGCATCTGCGAACCTTTTGGCGAATATTCGGTAAGTAGCTGCAAACTTGGGGTGCTATTTGAATTTATGCAAAGATGTCGATACGGTCTCCATGAAGCACCAGATCTAGTGCTGGTTACTTGTTCAGGGCTTCGTATTCGAACAAGAGACGATCATCAATCGGATCGGACCATTGCTCTTTGGCCATTGCGGCGGCAGTCCTTAAGCGCTCCTCGTCGGAGTTATCCGGTGTAATGAACGTGATCCCATCTACTAGCCATGTCACCATTTCAGGGGAGCAAAGCCGGTAGAAAACATTCCTCCCTCGCCTGTGCTCCTTAATCAGTCTATGCGCTCTGAGTGTGGCGAGATGTTGAGAGACTCCTGAATGACTGATTCCCAGTATTTCTTGTAGTGAATTGACGCAAAGCTCGCTGTTGCGAAGTTCCGCGATAATGCGAATTCTCACGGGGTGAGACAAGACGGAAAAAAATCTGGCGAGCTGCTGAGCTATCAGAGTACGATGTGGCATAAATCCCTCTCACCTATCTATGTTTGAGCATATTTTTATGTATAAGTATCTGAATGTATCTGGATGGAAATGTTACCACCACAGTCGGTAACGGGCAAGCGAGCGAGCGAGCGCTCTGTTGACACCGTTTGCAGAAAAAGGCTCGGGGATGATCTCTGCTGATTTGACACCAGACGCAAATGTTTTATACTTACAAGTATCAAGGTGTTGAGATATGCAGATATTTGCAAATATAATCCCGTTGAGAGAATAACAAAATGAGCGCTACTTTTTCAGCTGACGAAATCCTTTACTGCACTCACGGTCGAATTGCAGCCGGAACTATTAATGATCAAAAAGGTCGTTTAGTTTGGGATTTGGAAGATGTTCGGGACGGCGACTGGTTCGTAGCTCTGGCGTCTGGATCTCATGATTCTCATGACTACTTGCATATGGCATTCGATCTAGGGGCTCAGGGCTGTGTCGTCAATAAGCGAACCCGATACTCATTCGCGCCAAAGAACAGAACCTTGATCTCCGTCGCCGATACTGCGGTGGCGCTAATGCAGTCGGTCTCGTACTGGCGACACCTGGTTGGACCGATAGCAGTCGGAGTAGTCGCCAGTCACGGACGAAGAGCTACGGTGAAGCTGTTGCACCAGTTGCTAAAAGACACTTTTAGATGTCACATCGCGCTTGAGAGTGACCGGTTCGGATGTGCTCGTGATGTTCTGACGATGCCTGCCGACGCGCAAGTGTTGCTATTCGAAGCAGGCGCTGTGGAGAGGGGGGATGTAGCTAGAATAGGAGCTGCTTTGAGTCCTGATATTGCGGTTATTGGCCGAACACAGCATCCGATACCTTCAGTTGGAAGAAATGCGCTATCAGCTGCTTTGTATTGCGAAATTCTTGAAACGGTGGATCTCTGTAAATCTGGAAGAGCAATTGTTTATGATGACAGCCCAGCAATAGCCGAGCGCAGTGAGCTACTTCTGATGGGGCTAGCCTCGACTTCGTACCTGCAGAAATCTCAAAGTCTGCAAGAATTTTCAGAGTCAGATTTAGATAGATTCGCTAAGTTCGCGGAAATTGCCACTGGACAACCAGTCAAGACAGCCGAAGTGTGGTGTGCTCTGGAGGCGGCTCGTGCTATCGGATTGAGCTCACAGCAAATCGGTGCAGCAATAGGAAGGACCGTGGCGGCCTACCTATGAAAAAGGACTTCTTCAATGATGACGTATTAGTCAACGAAATGAGCGACGCGCCAACTGTCACTTATCCGATCGACTCAGCTCAAACCGCATTTCAGGGGACTTGGTTGTTACATACCCTTGAGATACAGACCCTGTCCACAGAGCTTCGTCGCTGCCGAAGTATAAACAGATCGAAATATCGAAGACAGACAATCAATTAAATGAGAGGTTGTTTTGACTAGAGAGAATAAGTCTAAACGAACGAAATTCAGCGCATCGGGAGCAAAGCAATGACCTCTTTAGTGCTGATCATTTGTCTTGCCTGTTTGTTGCTGAGCGGCAGCTTGACAGCGCTGTTTGGCAAGTGGCTAGGTGGAAAAAGCCACCGGATTGGTGTTGCTTCTATGCTGCTGGTTTTTTTAGGATCGATATGGATTCTTCTGTCTGTGACCACCGCAGGACCTGTCTACTACCAACTACCTGTGTGTTTTGAAGCCGGTCCGGATTGGTTGCGAATCGATTTTTATGTTGATCGCCTCAGCGCCATCATGATGGTGCTGATATCTACTGTCAGCGCAGTGATACATGTCTTCTCAATCAGCTACATGCAAGGCGATCCAGGCTACTCGCGCTTTTTCAGTAGGCTTGGGCTTATTACGTTTGCTCTGCTGGCAATGGTTACCAGCGGTAGTTTGTTCATGCTCCTTTTCTGGTGGCAACTCGTAAGTTGGTTGCTCTACCTTCTACTCAGTCACAACTATGAAAATGGTGCCGCAATCAGATCTGCTTTCAAAACGCTCGTTATCCTCAGGTTCGGCGACGTGGCACTGTTATGCGGTGCGATTCTGACTTACAAATGCTATGGCACGCTCCAGTTCCCAGTGTTGTTCGAGCGTGTAGCTGCGCACGTACAGACTGTACCACTCTGGACGGGTGGACCTGAAATTAACTCAATCACTGCCATTACACTGCTCTTCTTTGTCGGTGCGATGGCGAAATCCGCGCAACTACCGCTCAACGTCTGGTTACCAGATACGATGGACGCTCCGACGCCGGTTTCCGCGCTCATGCATGCTGGACTCGTCAATGCCGGCGGTTTCTTGATCAATCGTCTAGCGCCGCTATACGGATTGAGTACCGATACTCTGCACATCGTTTTTGGAATTGGTTTTTTGACTGCCTTAGTTGGCACCACAATAATGCTGACAAGAACTGATGTTAAGACGATGCTCGGTTTTTCGACCATGGGTCAGATGGGCTTTATGATCATGGAGTGCGGTCTAGGCGCTTTTTCCCTGGCCATTTTCCATTTGATTGCCCACGGTATTTTCAAAGCGACTTTGTTCTTGAGTGCCGGCAGTGTGATTCACAAGGCGCGGAAGGAACCACACTTCCCTACGCCACGCAAAGAGACTGAGCCGGAGGTTTTCAAAAGGCTGCCCTGGACAACTGGAGTCTTTATGACTCTGCTGTTGCCACTCGTCATATTGGTTGTGGCAAACGAAGTTGTAGAAGTTCACTTGTCCCAAGGAACAATAATTTTATTGTTCTTCGCTTGGGTAACCTCATCTCAAGCTATTCTCAGTCTCTACTCCCTCAGAACTATGGAATCTTGGAAAGTAGCAACTGCAATGGTTTTGACAGTCTCATTTATTGTTCTCACATATGTGTGGGCAACAGAAACCTTTACCTATTTTCTCTATCCGACTGCTGGGGAAGCCTCTGGCTATTTCAGCGCAGCCGCATTTCCAGTCTGGATGTTTGATTCACTGATCGGCGTCATCCTCCTTCTTCTACTGTCTGGATGGTATCTGAACATAATCGATCGACATAAGGCAGAATCGCTCATTCCGCGCTGGACGATTGGTTTTTCACCGGTTCTTTATATGTGGCTATGGAATCGTCTTTATGTGGACCAGCTTTATCTGATATTCGGAAGAAGCATTCTAAATACCTGCAGGCGCCTGGACGCGGCGCTACCGGATTGGCTGCCCTGAGGAAGCGATAAATATGGATTTAAATTTTTTGGTCAGCATTCTAACCTTGCTCTTTGCCGCTCTAGGAGTCTTGCTGCGGCGTGACCCGCAAACGGTTAAAACCATTGGTTTGCTCGTTTCCGGATCAAGTTGCGCGGCGCTTATTGCTGCATCTTTTCAAGAATATGGTTCGGTGCGGGGTGTTTTGAATGTTCTTATCGGAGCTTCAGCTTTTCTGTGCATTCTAAGTCAACAACCGCGGCGGCAGGCAAGCAAACCAATCCTTCTTGTTCTGACGATATCCGCATTCAGTTTCGCTTACCTCAGCGCGGAGCTAAACCAACCGATACCGACAATGGCGCTAGGAGGATTGCTGTCTACTATCGTAGCGCTCGCAATCAAAAGCCGCAGAGAAAATTCAATTTCTAACTGGACTGCAGTTGCTTTCGGTTTTGCTTTCCTGTGCCTGATTGGTTCGTCTCTCGCCGCGGGGATCATCAAACTAGTTTTGCTCTTAATTATGGCAGCGGTACTCTTACCGCTTTTTCCACTTCACGCCGGATTTGTGGGCTCGCTCAGTAGCCTTCCTGGCACATTTCGAGCATTTTTAGCCGTAGTTTTACCTTGCCTGGGTTGGTACACCATACTGGCCAATCTCTCTGTTATTCCACATCCCCTCGCACAAACAGTCATGGTGTTAGCCCTGATTGGAGCAATTGTGAGCACAACCAGAGCGATTGTTCAGATCGATCTTGACCAAACCTTTGCCTCAATCGGAACTATCCTATTTTCACTGGCTTGGTTGAGTATAGCCACTACCGGAGAGGCTAACCACGAGACCGGCTGGTATGTCATGTCGGTTGCTCTTGTCACGAGCGGTTTGTTGCTGTGTACACATCACCTGAGGGCGAGATACGGCGATAGCGTGCGTGACAATTTACCAGGACTGGCACAGCCAATGCCTCGATTGAGCTTTGTCCTCTGTACTTTAATTATGGCCGCAGCAGGATTCCCTCCATTTGCCGTATTTTATATGTTTATGGCGATGATTCTGACTTCAAGCCATCTTTACGTGACCTTTTGGGCAGCAGCGATATTTCTGGTGTCCTCACTGTTACTGGTGTCTGTTATGCAGCAATTGCTATTCGGTAATCGGCGAACAGACTTGATTTATGAAGATCTCGAGAACGGCGATCTGATTGCCTTGGTGCTTGTGGTATCACTTCTGCTTGCAGGTTCATTACTCCCTTACATGGTGAACATGACGAATGAGAGAGCGACCATTCATCAAAAGCCTAATTTAGTACCACCCATGGTGACAAGCGAAAGCCTGAGGCACCATATCCTCCTGAAAAATCAATCCCCCGGGTTACTGCGTCAGACGGAGAGTTGTCTTTATGCTAGAGGAAATTGATCACTATTCGGATTCTCAGCGCCTTGAACTTCAATTGCAAGTCAATATTGCCAGTGAAATCTTGGCGCCGTACTGGTCGATCAAAAATTTTGTGCACCACAATCCGCTACACGAAATTGAATACCTCCACTTTGAAGAAGCCTTAACACGAGCACAGCAGTTGCTCGGAGGGCGAGGATATTTAGAGAATGAAACCTATCGACGGTTCTACAGTCAGGGTCGTATAAGCTCAGAGAGTATCGACACCGTGCTCTCATCTTCGTCTCAGGGCGCTTCCGTCACTCTAGGTAGCAGGACCGTAGCGAAATTTGAGGTTCTGCGCACGCACCTGTTACACGGAGTTAGCGCACCAGCCTCTGAAAATCTTTACCTGCTGATTGATAGAAGTCCTCAAAGAGAAAACATTCTCAAGTTAGCCAATCATGTAAATGCGATCTTGGAACATTCAACGGCTGAGCTTGACGCCCAGAGATTTGTACAACACGATACCAAGGCGATAACGCGGAGCCTGATGTTTAGCCAGTGGTGCGACGTCACCTTGGGTAGCAATCTCACACAATTTATCAACGACGAGTTGACGAAATGGTGCGCCGCCTTCGTAGACGAGGGGCAAGCGGCCTGGGAGCTGCCCGGTCGAGAGAAAACTCTCTATGGTGTTTGGAAAAGCCTGTCGCTGAAGGCACCATGTCCTGACCATTGTGAAAACACGAGCTGGCTAGCCGTACTCAAGGCAATGCCTGATTCCCCCGAAGATTGCATTTTGCAGGTAATCAACGACCTGGAAATTCCGGAGTCTCACAGAAAAGACTATCTTGCTCTTCATCTCGCGGCGCTTCCAGGCTGGACTGCATTCTTAAAGTGGCGCGCCCAACATTCCGGATATCAATGGCAACAAGCCTATCCAGCTGATTTGACGCAATATCTAGCAATCCGACTGACTTTTGAACGTTATCTCGTCAATCGAATGTGTCAAATGAGGCTCGGCATAAAAGCCAGCTACCGTAATATAACGAGCTACATGGAGGACAACCCTCTTGTCTATTTCATGTTGCGGCAAAGATTCGAAAACAAACTAACCGTGGCGCTGTCGCAGAAATTAGACAGACTGTGGCTGCGCAAAAATCCTGCTAAGGACTTGCAGGCTCTGGCACTGCAATTTATCAAACAGGCAAACGATAACTACTGCGACAAAGCCAGTCGCTCCGCCGCGTGGGAGCTATTAGCGATTGCCAATTGCTTGAAGCTATCCATTCAAGATTTACTCGAAAGTTCTCCCGAAGAATTGCGCATAGTACTGAATTGGCTTAAGGAGTTTCCGCAGAAAGACCACGGAAAAGTTTGGCTTAGAGCCATGGAAACAAATTACCAGGAGAGATTGGTCGATCAGATATCGACATCAATCAAAACGAATTCCCGATCAAGAACTGATAACGCCGAGCCGCATGAGCCGCGTCCGCAATCGCAGGCGGTGTTTTGCATTGATGTGCGCTCGGAGCCTTTTCGTCGTCATCTCGAATCCGTTGGTCGAAACGAAACTCTCGGCTTCGCAGGTTTTTTCATTTGCTTCATCCGCTTCCAGTCAATCGACAGCGAACATGAGACAGATCAATTTCCAGTGATCATGAAACCACGCAACATAGTTCGCGAGGTTCCTCGACCTTCTGAGCATCATAAATTGAAGCGCTTTCGAGCAGGCTCAGAGTTGCTTCGCAGCACTCGGACCTTACTGCATAATCTCAAGGAACACTTCATCACCCCTTTCGTGACTGTGGAATCGCTTGGATGGTTTTACAGCCTGCCGTTTGTGTTCAAAACGGTGGCAGCTCTGCCGTATCAAAAGGTCACCAATTGGATGAGAAGGTTTGTAAAATCGCCTGTTGCAACCACACTCACACTCGATAAACTTTCACATGCAGAAGCAAACGAGATGGTGATCGGCAATCAACTTGCAATTATTCGTAAGGCGCTTCAAGAACGATTTTCCCTCTCAGGCGCCTCGCTCTCAGCGGATTTAGTCGAGATGCTCCGTCAAGTGGCAATGGATGAACAGAAATCAGTTGACGGGCTCAAAGAAAAATTGCCTGAATTATCGACAGAAGAGATTCATTCTTTTGTTCAGGACTTGCGCCTGGAATATCGGATTATTCCTCGTGGTGCATCCAACCACTTGGAGCGAATCACCAGAACAGGCTTCACATTGGAAGAGCAGGTATTCACGATCGAGACGGCTCTCAGAATGATGGGATTAACAGATAATTTTGCTCGAATTGTCCTAATCTGTGGTCATGGAAGCACCTCCGACAACAATCCATTTGAGTCCGCGTTGGATTGTGGTGCCTGCGGAGGCAATGAAGGACAAGCAAACGCTAGAACCTTTGCAGCTATGGCAAACAAAGTTCAAGTCCGCGAAATTCTTTCGGAAAAGGGAATTAACATCCCAGCAGACACACATTTTGTTCCTGCACAGATCAATACGACAACCGATGTAGTGGAGCTCCTTGACCTTGAAGACGCGCCGACAACCCACCGCCTAGATCTAGCAAGGCTGTCCGATGATTTGGAGGAAGCAAGCCGACTCACCAGTGCTGAGCGCTGCCGTCAATTTCCGGAGTTAACCGATCGACTGACGCCTCGACAAGCCGCGAGTCAGGTCCTCCAGCGTAGTGCCGACTGGAGTCAGGTGCGCCCAGAATGGGGATTGTCCGGTAATGCCTCATTTATCATTGCCAGGCGCGAGATCACCAGGGCTATCAATCTGGAGGGGCGAGCTTTTCTCCACTCCTATGATTACCTTACCGACCCAGGCGGAAAGTTATTGGAAATAATCATGACAGCACCACAGGTGGTTACACAGTGGATCAATATGGAACACTATTTCTCTGCTGTCGACAACGAGGTCTACGGGTCTGGCAGTAAGGTCTATCACAACGTTGCCGGGCAAATCGGAGTGATGTCTGGAACCAAAAGCGACTTGAGAACAGGACTTCCGTGGCAAACGGTCATGAGTGGGAACCACCCTTACCACATCCCGCTGCGCTTGACTACCGTGGTCGAGGCCCCAAGATCAACAATTGACGAGATCATAGCGCGTCATGACTTGCTGAAACGTTTCTATCATAACGAGTGGGTCTATCTATTTGCATTTGACAGAACGGAAGAACAATTCTATCGGTATTCGGCTGCGGGCCGATGGCAAGGTATTCCCGCACTCGTAGAAGAAAAAGAAATCGGACTAAAACAGTCCACTAGCACAATTTTTAACGCAGTTTCGTGAATCGAAGGAGAAAAATTCATGGTCGATATATCGCTACATTCGATGAAGGAAGTTCGGGTTGTTGTCTCTGGTGAACAGAGATCAATCGTTACTGATTTGCTTGATCGAATCGAAGCTACTGGATACACCGTGATTGCAATAACCGCCGGAAAGGGGCATGGAGGCGTGCAGGAGTCACACTTCATGTTCGGTGGAGTAGAGAGTCTGGAAATGATAATGACAGTTGTGCCAGAAGAGAAAGTCGAGCCTATTCTTGCTGGATTGCGAACTCTTTTCAGTCACCATTCAGGCGTTATGTTCGTATCCGATGTGGCTGTCAGCAGGCGAGAATACTTCGGCAAGGCCCTTTAGCATATTGATTCTGGAATTCAAATTGGCGGTCCAACTTCGAAGACAGGTAGAGAAAATGCAGCCGCCAATAAATACTTAAAAAAGAATACAATTATGAATATGGTCTTAGTGATTTCATTGCCTGCGAAGGCCTTGTCCCGAGTTTAGTTGAAAAGTTTGGTGATCCCCTCCAGGACTAGCCTGGTATGGTTTCGGTTGCAACACCAGAACCCAATTCAAGAGGATCAACCAATGAACAAATCATCGAACGTAAAGAGCATCCATGTCAATGAAGAGAAGTCCAAGAAAACTCCGGCAATAGATTTCGATTTGAAGACCGTAAACCTGCAAGAGATAA
>Ga0163149_10001228_pt1 | contig 33284 bp, 18 predicted proteins | sample OliLakLV19MP5G1_FD_148604 | JGI IMG/M metagenome (GOLD analysis project Ga0163149, IMG submission 148604) | Freshwater microbial mat bacterial communities from Lake Vanda, McMurdo Dry Valleys, Antarctica - Oligotrophic Lake LV.19.MP5.G1 | ecosystem: Environmental > Aquatic > Freshwater > Lake >... | reverse complement strand
TGTTTTTACTCCGTATTTCTCGAGGTATTGATTCAACAAAATATTTGTCCAGCTATACGGTTTTTTTACGCAGATCGCATGATCCCCCGCCTTTACAACCGACATCACTGCAGCAGCAACAGCGGCGCTTCCGCTAGCGAAGACCAACGCATCCTCTGAGCCTTCCAATGCCGCTATTTTTTTTCTAAGTGTTGCGACAGTTGGATTATACCCTCTTGTATAGAACGGTTCTTCAAATTCTTTCGTTAGCGTTTGACGCATTGCGTCAACCGTTTTAAAACAAAAATTAGACGTTTGAAAAACAGGAGGGGCGACTGCGTTTAAATATGTTTCGCGATCCTCACCCAGATGATTTAAAATAAAAGAAAGTTCCATGAATAATATATTTGCAAAGTGAAGTTACTATTTACTTCCGTTTTTACGACAGAAATTTACGAAGAGAGTTATTTGCTAATATTAAATAGCATTTTATCTGAAAGAGAAAGCTGTTCAGATTGGAGACGGATCAAATAACTTCCGGCAGGAAGTTTCGTAATGTCAACGCTAACATCATTCAACCCTTTTGTACAATAAACAATTTCTTTAAACATATTTTGTCCTATTGAATTAAACAATTCAATGGCAACTTCTGTATCAAAGGATGTATTAATGGAAAGATTCATGTTTTGATTTGCAGGCACAGGATATATACGAACAATTTCTATACCCTGAAAATTTACCGACTCTATTTGAGAATAAGAAACACTTCCATTAAAATCGGTTTGGCGGAGGCGGTAAAAAGATGTGCCCGAATAAGGAACAGGGTCTTTATCAATATAATTTATAATTGAAGAACTGTTGCCGGCACCATCAACCTGTTTTATGCTTTCCCAGTTAAGCGCATCTTTTGATCGCTGTATGGTAAAATAATCGTTGTTTATTTCTGAAGCTGTTGTCCATTCCACTTTTACTTCGCTCCCATTTTCGATCGCATCGAAAAGAATAAGGTCAATTGGTAATGGTGATTGTATAATATTTCTTGAACCTATTCTGAATGTATTGTTTATGCCTACTGATGTAAGCCCTGTCCTGTTAACATAAGGTTCAGTACCTGTTCCGGTTGTTGCAGCATGGGTTCCCACCACACTTGCAAGAAGCGAGGCATCAAGGTCTGTAGTGACATTCGTCCCAAAACCTTGTCCGCCAAAACGCACATCAATATTATCCAGAGTGTATCCATCACCAGTGGCCACAGCCCATGTAGATTTCGAGACACCTTGCAAAGTATTACCCCAGGAAACATCATTATGTGTAGCTGTAACATGTGCCGGCCAAGTATAATCAGCTGTATGTGTTAACATAATAGTCCCTTCGGCTTGTATTCCAAAAGTAACCCCTTCCGCAACCCAGAATGGACGGTAATGTGTACTACTGCCAATCGGAAAATGTCCGCGTGCATCTCCTATTGCTGTACTAGTATTATCAAACCAACGCTTAAAACTACCGCCATACATCCATCCTGCGGTATAACTCAATGTGCCAATGTTCAAAAAATTATTTCCCAACGTCAACGTATTACCCGAAAGATTAACATTACCACTGGTCATATTTACTATATTCTTCACTTCAATATTTCCATCCGCTGTTTTTAATCCGCCACCACTAATTGTAAGATTATAATATGTTACTTCACTTAAAATTGTTTGCCCGGCTGCGCCCTTATAATTTATTGTGCCATTAGCACCCACCCCATTATTCAGTGTTCCCAACGTAAAACCGGCTCCAACATTAAGTACACTATTCACTGTGTTCATATTAATAGTTGCAAGCGCCACTCCATTATTGGTAAATGAAATGTCTCCATTGATTGTTAATATCCCCCCGTCTGTTGTAATATTTTGATGATAAAAAAAATCCCCATCGTCATAACAAGTAGCCGTAAAATCACCTCCAATAGTAATTGTCCCACCATTCATTGTAATATTCCCTGCTAGATGTCCCGAGATAGCGCCTGCCATTCCATTCCAGGGAAGCATTTGAAGACTACCGGTAAGTGTTAATGAACTTGTTGAAGACATTAACGTAAGCTGCGTGGACAGATCTTCCTCATCATTATTCAGATTCATTTTTGAACACTGCGCAGCAAATCCAGCTGGTATTTCAACAATTTCTCCACCAGGAATATTCACTGCGTCTCCAGGTCCCGGAAAATCGACACCAACTACATTACCTCCGTTTCCCCATGTTGCTCCACTATTCCAATCAAAGGATCCTGCAGCCATGCCCTCTGCAGTAAAAGTTGCAGAAGATGCAATATTTGCGCATAAATAAAAAATGATAAAGGCAAAAAGAAATTTTATTTTCATTGGTAACACCAAGTTGAACTCACCAACTCAAATGTAATTGAAAATTACCAAGAAAAAAGCAAATATTCAAGTGGCAAAACAGCTAAAAAACGGTCAATTGGAGATATGTAAGCAGGTGTTCCACCACCATATAGTATAAGTTGATCCACATTTAATATTTCTCCCTCCGTTGGAAATTGTCACAATAAGTTGTGCAAAAGAATTTTGAGAAAACAGAAAGATGCGATTTAAAAGATTGATAAACGTAATGATACGCTGCAAAATTTTGGCTTTGATTTTGGTTTATAAATTATTTAACATCATTTTATTTTACAATACTAACGTGCCCAACATAATTGTGTTTAATGCGTTGCAGATCAAAAGCATTTATTTTCCAGATATACACATCTTCCTGCGCAACATTTTTTCCATTATTCGCTTTACCATCCCAGCCCTCATTAATATTCGATGTGTGGAAAATTTGATCGCCCCAGCGATCATAAATAAATAGTTCATAAGTTGCGGCATCCAATCCGGAGCTTATCGGAATAAATACATCATTTGATCCATCACCATTTGGCGTAAAAGTATTTGGAGCGTAAATAACAAATTCACTTTCTACATGCAATGTTTTGTATACTGTATCAACACAACCAAATTCATTATTTACAATTAATCTCACATTATAGTATCCGCTATCCGAATAAGTATAAGAAGGATTTTGTTTAAGAGAACCAGAACTGTTTACATCTCCAAAAGTCCATGCCCATTGTGAGGCGCCTGATGACTTGTCAATAAAATTTACCGTTGGGTTTGCGATACTAACTGTTTGCGGGTTCATATCAAAAGCTGCAACAGGAACAGGAAAAACATTTACCAGATTATTTTTTATCAAACTACCTGAACAACCATTCACATCTGTAACAGTAAGTTTTACGCTGTATGAACCGGCACTTGTATAACAATGCGAAGCGCTATCTATTGAAATAGAATTATCACCATCACCAAATTCCCATTGTGCATTTACTAAAGAATCACTTGTGTTGTTAATGAATTCCACGCAAAGCGGCGCACATCCTGTTGTATCTTGTGCGCTGAATAAAACAAGCGGTAATTGATTGATAGTTACCAATGATGTTTGAGTACCGGTACATCCGTTTACATCAGTAGCTATAACAGAATAAGAAATGGATGAAGATGGAGAAACAATAATTGCGTTGCCGGAAATATTATTTGGCATCCACAAAAATGTATAGCCTCCATTTCCACCATTCGCAGAAGCGTTTAGTGTTACACTTTGTCCGGAACATACAGCAGACGGAGATGTATTAGAAACTACAATTGGCGATGGCTCAGTAATAATAAACGAAATGTCTTTTTTACATCCTGCTGCATCGTTAATAGTTACAGTATATGATCCCGCAGAAAGTTGAGTAATATTATTTGCCGTATATCCTCCTGATGACCAAACATAAGCATATGGAGCAGAGCCTGACGACACAAAAATATTTGCCGAACCATTTGCATCGCCATTACAAATTGCGTTTGTTGTGTTCAGCGAAATACTTAAGCCCGGTCCCTTGTTCATTGTTGTTATACCGGAAACAGAAGTACATCCGGCACCATCTGTAACAACAAGACTATAAGTTGCCGATGACGCGCTATATAATGATGATGCACTTGTTCCATTTGACCATTTATAAGAATAAGAACCCGCTCCTCCGGAAACTGTAGTTGTTATTGTACTTCCTCCTCCGCACGGAAGATCAGTGGAAAGAATATTTATTGCGACAGCAGTTGGTTCTGTAATAGTGATCGTTGTATCTGCTTTACATCCTGAAGCATCGGAAACAGAAACAGTATATGTACCTGCGAGTAAATTACTTGCAGAAGACGATGTATTTCCGGCCGACCAATTATAAGTATAAGGTGTTTTGCCACCAATAGGAGTAATCGCGGCTGAACCATAACCTCCATTACAAATAGCATTTGAAGATGAAGCAGAAATTTTTGCTGCACCAATATTTTTAATAGTTGCAATCGAAGTAACAGAACAACCGGTTGCAGTAGAAACCACTAATGAATAAGTTCCGGCAGAAAGATTACTCGCCATATTTGTTGTACTTCCGCTTGGCATCCATTGATATGTATATGAACCGGTTCCTCCTATGACCGCATTCGCACTTCCATTCGATAATCCACAGCCGGCATCTATTTTAGAAATTGAAACAGTTGGTCCGGTACTTACAGTTATGTATGCCTTTTTTGTCAATGAATCTTTCCCACAAGGGGTAGTCACCACTAATTTTACATTATACTTTCCGGGTTTATTATAAATAATATTCGTTGGATTCTTTTGTGTTGAAGTTAGAGTTACTGCTCCTGTGAATGTCCATAAATATTGATTGCTTATTGTTGTGGTATCGCAGGATGTATTGGAAACATAGTAACTCACCGGTGAGCCTACACACGGGGTTACGTTACCGGCATTAAAATTAATTGCAAGTGTAGAAGCGCCGCAAGTGGTAATACATAACTGTGCCACACCCATATCATTTCCCCCACCGCACTTTTTCTGGTACGCATTTTTAGTAACCGGGTAATTGCACGCGGTAAAAGCCACCAGGTATGCCATCCCGCCATTCACAGCGACACAACCTCCTCCCCAGTTTGATGTTTCGTTATTAGGTGATTTCGAATTACCGATCCCTAAATAGCCGGAGCAAATGAGATCTCCATTTGGATAAAAAGTGGAAATGAATTGATCCTCTGTTCCTTTGAATTGAGTTTGGTAAGCACAAGTTGTTACCGGAAAATCAATTGCGTAAACATCTCCGGCTACTACTACCATATTGTTTGGTCCAATGGCAACACCAGTAGAATATTCCAGATTTGCTGATGATCCGGCTGTATTACCTCCAAGATAAGTTCCCCAAATTCGTTTACCACTGTTGCTAAATTTTATGACCATCACATCAGTAAAACCTCCAGCAAAACTTGTTTGAAAAGCCCCTGGTGATGCAATGTTGTTTGTTGAATTAGTTTGTCCTGTCATCACGACATCTCCATTTCCGTCAACTGCTATTGCAATCGCATAATCATTATTGCCATTGCCTCCATAATACGTTGACCAAATTGGCGAACCGTTTGCAGGATTGATCTTTGAAACAAATGCATCACCTATGCCGCCGCCCATTGATACCTGATGAGCAGAAACAATCGGGAAATTCGCAGATGATGTTGTTCCGCAAATAAAAATATTATTGGAATTATCAACCGCTATTCCATAGGCCAGGTCAAAAGCAGCTCCTCCATAAAAAGTGGACCAGGTGCGAGTCCCGGAAGAATTGAACTTAACAATAAAAGCATCTGCAGATGCTCCGGCATGAGTTGCCTGGTAGGGAAGTAATAATGGGAAATTTGCTGAGCCCACACTACCCGTTACGATAATATTATTGCCACCATCCGTTACAACATCGTATCCATAATCGCTTCCGGTTCCACCATAGTATGTTGCCCAAATAAATTTTCCCGTCGGATCTAATTTAGCAACGAATATGTCAGTACCACCACCTGATGCTTGTGAGTATGAACCAATAGGAGAAACTGTTGGAAGATTTGTAGAATATGTCTGCCCGGTAACAACTATATTATTTGCTCCATCGGCATCAACACCGGCGGCAACATCAAAACCCGATCCGCCATAATAGGTGGCAAACACTCTTGTACCAGCGCTTGTCAATTTCACAACAACGGCATCGCTGCCGGAGGATAAACTGGTTTGGAATGCGCCAACACTGATTGGAAAATTTGCAGAGGTAGTTTTTCCTGAAAAAATAACATTGCCTGAATTATCAGTTGTAATTGACCCGGAGGTTTCATCCCCGCTTCCGCCATAATAAGTGATCCATGGATCTATTACCAATGGAAAACTGGAGTTGTAATTTCCAAGCTTAAATTTCACTGTTGTTTCATTTAAAATATATTTCGCGCTTACGTCAATTATTTTTCCATTAATGTTTTGATAAACTCTTGGCATCCACTCAGAAAGGTTACCGAGGTTTGTTACAATTTCTAATCTTCCCTCAGCATTAATATTCATACTTTCCGCTCCGTTGTATTTTACAATAATATTATTCGGCTCACCACCCGGCTTAATAACAAGATCATATTTAAATCCTTTGTCTTCTGTTCCGTAATAAATCACATCAATGTTGGAATAAATATTTTCAACGAGAATTTTGTTATAAGCTTTCACATCTGTAATTCCTTCCGGACAATGAGCCAGGTAATAATTGGAATAGTCTTCTGTTTTATTTGTGGCTACAACTTTAGAATTAGGATCGCTGCCAATAAATTCCATATCAACACGGTGTAATTTCAACACCGCATTTTTTTGCGCTTCGATGCGGGCCGCTTCTACATCAATTGCATCATGGGGAATTTCTGCTAGGCCTTCTATGCTAGATAATACATAACTCACCGAGCCGCGTTTCACATAAATTTTCGTATTGCCTGCATCACCCGTAAATAATATTTCGGGACGAAGGTTTCCATCTATGTCAATTACCTGGCCTTTGTTTTCAACAAAAGAATTGTATTCAAAAACCGGATTCTCGTTTTGAGAAAAAAGGTTTGTGGTAACAATTATAAATGTCAAGCAGAAAAAAAACTTCCCCGGCAGTTTTCTGTTTTGAAAAATTTCCTGTTTACGCATTTGTAGAATCATGGGTTGAGTTTGCTAAAAACAAAGTACTAAGGCGAGTACTTTAACTCAAATTGATATTGATTTATAATAAGGAAGGTAAACATAAAAATATTCCATAAATAGCTTATTTACAGGATATTAATATATAATTTATAAGAAAGCGACAATGATAAAATATAGGCGATGGCAAAGAATTGTGATTACCTGATCAATGTGATTATCCCTTTCTTCAATACCTTTTCAGCATTTGGAAATTCACCATTAAGGATATATGTATATACATCGGTATTTGCAGGGTCTCCTTTATAAGTTCCATCCCACTTTTCATTTATATCCGTTGTTACAAAAACTTTTTCGCCCCAACGGTTGTAAATAACAAACGAATTTATTTTATAACAATCTCCGTATATGACCAGCTTATCATTTTGCCCATCATTATTTGGAGAAAAAACATTGGGCACAAATATTCCCTTACATAAAGAATCTACATGAATAGTAACGCAGGTTGTATCAATACAAGTTCCGTTACCCGCTACTATTACACAATAAGTAGATGTTTGTGTTGGCGATGCAAGAGGTGCTGCGCATGTTATGCAACTTAACCCCTCGGCAGAATACCATTGATAATTTTGTCCGCTTGTTACTGCAAGTTGTGAAGTGCTTCCTGAAATAATTGTACCCGGTGATGCAGAAGCAGAAGCTACAAATCCTGTCGGCAATGATGCAACAGTTGCTGTTTGTACTTCCTGGCAGCCATTAGCATCTGTAACAGTTGCATTATATATTCCGGCAACAAGACCGGTTATGGATGCGCTGGTTTGCATTGCTGGATTCCACAAATAGGTATAGGCTGAAGTACCGCCATTAACAACAGCGGTTGCAACGCCATCATTATTGACACACGAAGCATCAGCCACATTTATTGCCAATGAAATAGCAGCGGGTTGGGTAACAATAACCGGAAGTTCGATAGTACAATTATTTGCATCTGTTACAGTAAGCGTATAATTTCCTGCACAGAGTCCTGTAGCGCTGCTGTTTGTTTGCCCGTTACTCCATAAATATCCATAACCAGGCTGACCGCCGCTAATGGTTGATGTTACAACGGCGTTACATAATGCATTACATGACACATTGGAAATTGTTGCTGCTGTTACGATAGCAGCAGGTTGGCTAACTATAACGGGCAAACGTGCGGTACAGTTATTTGCATCAGTAACTGTTAGTGTATAATTTCCTGCGCATAATCCGGTAGCACTACTATTTGTTTGGCCGCTAGTCCATGAATATGTAGAAAAACCGCCGCTAATGGTAGATGTTATTATTGCATTACAAAAAGAATTACAACTTGCGTCCGTAATAGTTGTTGTTCCAGTAATAGCAGGTGGCTGTGTAATTGTAACAGATAATGTATTAATACAATTGTTTGCATCACTAACTGTAAATGTATAATTACCTGCGCATAATCCGGTTGCAATATTATTTGTTTGTCCGTTACTCCATAAGTAAGTAGAACCAAATACCCCGCCGCTAACAGTCGCTGTAACAACTGCGTCACAAAGTGCATTACAGGAAACATGGCTAAGGCCAAGAGTGTCTGATAACAAAGCAGATGGCTCTGTTACGTTTACAGTAGCAGTTGTAATGTTGGCCAAAGCATCGGTTACAGTTACAGTGTAAACTCCTGCACAAAGCCCGGTAGCTATCTGTGTAGTTTGTGTCGGATTTGTATTCCATGAATAAGTGTAAGCTCCGGTACCGTAAGTAGGATTTGCAGCAGCTATACCATTGCATTGTCCATAGCAAAGAACATTTGTATCATTTGCCGATACATATAAAGGATTGAAGCAGGATGTAAACTTAGTTAAAAATGCATCTGTTGCCGCGCCATAAGTATTTTGAAATCCTCCGAAGCCTATACCGGACGGGCTATCCGTCCGCCCTGCTAAATAAACATTTCCTGAATTATCTGTCGCCACTGCATAACCCTCATCGGCGCCTGCATCTCCATAATATGTTGCACAAAGGCGCGTGCCTACAGAATTAAACTTTACAAGATATACATCCCATGTACCGGTACCATGACTATTTTGAAATCCTGCAGATGCGATAGCTGTAGTACTGCTTGATCTACCTGCCAGGTAAACATTTCCTATTGTATCCACTGCTAAACCACTTGCTGCCCCAATAGAAGTATTTACACCTTCAACAGCAGCACCTCCATAATAAGTTGCCCAAAGACGTGTACCTGACGCATCAAACTTTGTTAAGAAAGCGTCCCATGCTCCACCGCCATATGAATTCTGATGTCCGCCTGAAGCAATTGCCGTTGTGCTTTTAGCAAGCCCGGAAAGATATATATTGCCCAAAGCATCTGTTGCAACTCCGTATCCTTCATCATTAGCAGGGCCACCATAGTAGGTTGCCCATTGACGATTACCAGATGCATTAAATTTTACAAGGAATGCGTCCCCTACTCCACCAAAAGTATTTTGATGTCCTCCAGAAGCGATGCCCGTATTACCATCTGTTCTACCTGCGAGAAAAACATTTCCGGCAACATCAGTTGCAACACCATTCCCCCATTCAATTTCTGAGCCTCCGTAATAAGTACCCCAAAGACGATTTCCATTTGAATTAAATTTTACAAGAAAAGCATCAAAATTTCCACCGCCCCCATATGCATTTTGAAATCCCGCAGATGCAATTCCTGTGTCACTTTTAGTTATTCCGGCCATGTAAACATTTCCTGCCGTATCTGTTGTAACGCTAAAACCCTTGTCATCATTGTTTGAGATTTTACCCCCTCCATAGTATGTTGCCCAAAGACGATTGCCTGATGCATCGAACTTTGCAAGGTATGCATCGAATGATCCTCCAATAGTATTTTGATATCCGCCAAATGCAATACCGGAACTGCTGCTGGTTTGGCCCACAATATAAACGTTTCCATTTTTATCAGTTGCAACACCATAAGCGTAATCAGCTCCCGGCCCACCATAATAAGTGGCCCAAAGACGGTTGCCCGATGCATCAAATTTTGCAAGGTATGCATCAACTGTTCCTCCATAAGTATTTTGAAAACCACCAGAAGCAATACTAACCGTACTTCCGGTAACTCCGGCAACATAGACATTCCCCGAATCATCTGTCGCTACATCATATGCATAATCAAAACTTGCTCCACCGTAATATGTAGCCCAAACACGACCATTTTGTGCAAAAGATACAGCAGGGATTAAATATTGCAGTAAAACAGTAATTGAAAAAGCAAACACCTTTACACAACCATGTTTCATTGGAGAAAATGTTTATCCTAATATACGTTTTGATAGTTAAAACATATAGAGAATTATAATTATTTTTTCTTCAGGCCAGATTTAGCCAGTCATCGTGCCAAACCTTATTGCCTAATTTATAATGTGGCTCTTGCGACAGAAGACAATTGATTTTTTTCTGTCCCATTTTTTATTCTTTTTAAATAATTACCGATTAAGAATTTATTTACTTAACCGGTAATTATTAAAAGAAACCTTTTATGGATTAGTGCCTGTACATGCTTTAGGACCATCTGTACAACCACCAATTTTATATGTTTGCCACTCTATTGGCACACCACTTTTAGGAGGAAGGTTTGTTGTTAGAACAGAAATACATACATGTGTAACTAAAATATAACTTACTATAGAAAGACATACCGGCGAAGTACCTCCGTCAATCGTCTTTTTTTCCTGATCTTCAAGTGTAGTGTTAAAACTTTTAACATGTAATTCTTTTAAGGTTAATTTAGGCTTTTTCATTTTTTTGTTTTTTTTGATTAATTCAATGTTTAGATTTCTTCAATTGTGATAATTAATTTTCAGCGTTAAAGAAAAATTTAAGCAGGCAACCTCCATACTTTTGTGCATCTGTCCAATCATTTGGACATACACTTCTATTCATTTCCGTAATAAAATTTTTTATTCCGATTTCCTTTAGACTTAATTTCTTCATTTTGTCTGTTTGGTTTTTTATTAATAATGTGTTGATATCGATTTCAATTTATTATGCCAACATGGATAAACCCACCATCAAAAAAGCAAATCCTAAAATGGTTAACGCTGAAACTAAACCGTTGTAATTGTACCTAGAGTTCATTTTTGTTGTTGTCATATGTTTCGTTTTAACTATAAATCAAACTTACTGTAAGCCATAATAAAGCGTTTTCAATTTTCATCAATTTATAAGTAAGGTATGAGCCTTATTACGGGTATTTTTCCAACTAAATGTCTTATAAATCAATATTTTACTATCTTTACAGCTGTATCTAAAATCAGAAAGCAATGAAGGCAACTGACACTCTTTTTACACTTATTCAATCATTAAGCAAACCAGAAAAAGGGTATTTCAAAAAATTTTCGGAGCGCCAGCCCGGTGAGAAAAACTATGTGGCCTTGTTTGATGCGATAGAAAATCAGAAAGAATACAACGAAGAAAAAATATTAAAGAAATTTCAAGGAGAAAAGTTCACCAATAATTTTTCTGAAGCAAAAAGTTATTTGTTTGAACTTATTTTAAAAAGCATGAATGCCTTTCATGCGCGGTCTTCCTACGATATTACTTTGCGTGAAATGCTTTTTGGCGCTGATTTCCTTTTCAATAAAGGAATGTACAATGCGAGCGAAAAACTTCTAAAAAAAACCAAGGAAAAAGCGATCGCGCTTAATAAACATTATCTAGTTTTCGAAGCACTACTCATTCAACGGAGACTTGACATGGGGCGGGCACATAATGATATTACAGAACAGGATCTTGAACAGAGGCTTTCCGAAGGTATATTAGCATTGAAGAAAATAAAAAATGAATTTGAATTCTCATCACTTGGTGAAACACTTTCCTTTTATATTAATAAACAAGGTGAGGTAAGGACAGAACAGCAACAAAAAAAATTCAAAGCAATTATTGACCATGCTCTTATGGCAGATGAAGGCAAAGCGTTAACAATCAAAAGTCAGCGGGCCTATCACTTTATTCAGACTTATTATAATCTATATGCTCAGAATAATTTACCAAAGGCATTTGCAAGTGCAAAAAAAACGGTTGAACTGATAGAGCTTTCGCAGGATACAATATGGGAAGAGCCCAGCAATTACGTAAACGCTCTGAACAACCTTATTATACTTTCGTTTAGAAATAACAAATACGATGTTTTTTTTGATGCGCTTGAAAAAACAAAAAAAGCGATCAGCGACCCGAAAATAAAATTACCCACAGTTATCAAGGACAATGTTTTTTTACGATGCTGCACTGCGGAGCTGAACTATTACTATAAACAAAACTTATTCGAAGAAGGGTTAAAAGCTATAACCAACATTGAAAAAGAAATAAAAGATCATTCTCATTACTCAGAAAAAACCAGTGAGCGTGTTCTATTTTACAACTTCGCCTCATTCTACTGGATAACCGGAAACAATAAAAAAGCATTAGGGTACATAAATAAAATTGTGCACGAAAAAGATACCCAGGTACGAGAAGACGTTTTTGTATTTGCTAAAATAATGCAAATCATTATTCATTATGAGGCCAACAATGATGACATACTGCCATACCTTGTAAAATCATTCTATAGATTTTTACTTAAGAAAGACAGGTTATATGAATTCGAAAAAGTAATCCTGAATTTTATCAGGAAGGATGTATCGAAAATAGATTCAACACAGGAAAGAATAAGAATATTTAAAAGCCTGAAACTTAAAATAGAAGCATTGCTAAGTAACCCACTTGAAAAGATCGCTCTTCAATACATAGACATGCCCGCATGGCTGGAAAGCAAAATAAATAACAAGCCCATCATTGAAATATTAAGGCAGAAAAAAAATTAAAGAATCGCGATCCTTCTAAATAAATTCTTAACCACATTAATTTTCTACTTAGCTTTTAAAATCTCGCGTTCAACGAAAAGAATTCCGATAGCGTAAACGAACGGGTTACATTTGAATTAATTGATAAATGTTTGAAGGCTCTTTTAACTATTAATACAGGAAACCATGAAAAAGCTAATATTTTTGTTATTTCTTTGCATCATTGCAAAAATAATTTTCGCACAGCAAACGCCTTCCTCTGAAAACTATGGCAAAACATTAAACTTAGGACTTGGAATTGGCTATTACGGATACATAGGCCATTCTACACCGGTTGCCCATGCAAATTATGAATTTGATGTGGCAAATAATTTTACACTGGCTCCATTTATCACTTACTATTCTTACAGGAATGATTATTATTGGGGAAATCCAAACAACCCATACAGGTATTATTCTTATCGCAATACGATTGTCCCTATTGGAGCAAAAGGCTCCTACTATTTTGACCAAATACTTAATGCCGGTTCCAATTGGGACTTTTACTTAGCAGCTTCCCTGGGACTAACCATAAGAAAAACGACCTGGGACAATGGCTATAATGGAGAAAGAACAGCTGCAAACAGCTCTAGTAGACTCTATCTTGACGGTCATATTGGTGCCGAATATCACTTAAGTGAGCGGGCCGGATTATTTCTTGACCTTTCTTCAGGGGTTTCAACGGCGGGTCTTGCTTTACATTTTTGATGGTACAGAGAAGCAAAAACAATACCTGTACTATTGTACAGTTAATTTTTCTATTGCACTATTTGATTTGGAATTTTTAAGAGATAAAAAATAAATTCCTTTAGGGAATTCAGTAGTTGATAAAACATATTCGGGTTTATCAATTTGTGTAAATGCTTTTATTGATTTCCCCATAAGATCATAAATGTTAATCTCATAAACTTCTTCTGGCATATAATCGTTGTATTTTATCGTAACATCTCCAGCGGAAGGATTCGGATAAATAGTAATGCTGTTCTTCGAAAAATAATTGTCTATCATGCCTGTGGTAATAGAAGTTACAGTAATTATTGCCACGCTTGTATCAGGACAATAACCATAATTTGTTACAACACACATAACAGTATATGTTCCGTTAGCGGTATAAAAATGAGGTGGGGGCGATTTCAATACCGATGTACTACCATCACCAAAATTCCAATACCAGCCTGTAGCATTTAATGACGATTCAGTAAAACTACATTGATTGTTATTTTGCGAATAACCAAACTCAGCAACCGGCAGTAAACTGATACTATCAGAAAAATAACTTTCGAGAGAATCTCTTCTGCTCTGCCATTGCAATTGATTCGAATCAGGATCATATGGATTTAATGTCCAATAAGCTATTGCTGAAATCGGCGGAAATTGCTGTAATGAATCAACAAACTGCTGTGCCCGCTCTGCATAAAGCCATTTATCTTTGAAAGCAGTATTATTTGGATTGTTGGAAATTATTGTGCTCAACAATGGAACAATATCCTTTCCACAGTTAAGTGAATCTGCTAAATACACTATTGCATTGCGTATTGCTTTTGCATATCCACCATTGGCATCTTCTGTACTCTGCCTGCGCGGATACAATACAGGACAAATAAAATCAAGAGAATCAAACATTCCAAGTTGCTTGGCACGCAACAATCCTTTTAGCTGGCCTGGCGGAATAACACCAGTAGCATACGGAATAATAATTCCATACATCCCTAAACGTGCATTGGGAAGAATTTTCCTTGCAATATCAATTCTCCGTTTAAAGCCATAAGTAATCATACTGTCCATCAACAATGTGTCTGTAATAGTTCCAAGAACAGATGGAGTCATCGGTGTTTCTATATCCAACATAACCACCGCATTTGTATCCAGGTTATTATTGAATTTTTTTTGCATGCGTGATTTAAATGGTATTATAATTGAATCGTCTTCGATCGTCATAAATTTATTCCATATAGTGTCCTTTATACCCGCTCTCAAAAATCCACCGTTCACATTAACACCCATCTTAATCCTTAAATGTGATAAATCAAGATCAGGAGTATCCAATACATTTTGAAAAAAATAAAATTCACACGTGGCCTGTGGGTAGATATCTAAAGCAAAAAAACAAAAAACAAAAGATAAAATGAGTTTCATAGAACTATTATTTATTCGATTATTAATTTTTTTATTGCAATTGCCCCTTCAGAATTTTCAACATACAACATATAAATTCCTTTTGAAAGGTTGCCAACAGTAAGTACAAACTCTGAAGTATTTATTTGCACTTTTTCTTTTATCAATTCTCCCATTACGTTGTATAGTTTTATTTCATAGTCATCACCGGGCTTATAATCATTAAATTTTATTGTCGTTGTTTCACTCGCCGGATTAGGATAAACAGATATTGAAATTTTATCTGCATCGTTTTGTTTGACTCCATAATAAACACAAGGCGACAGAACTATGGTATCATAAATAATACAACCATCCAATGTATTAGTTTGTACAAAATATGTTCCCGGAGAGGTTACTGTAATCGCATTTGTTGTGGCACCATTGGACCACAAATGCGAAATAAAACTTTGGTGAATTGCGCTTAATACGATAGTATCGCATATTTTTTTATTCATTCCTAAATCAGGGTACGGATCATATTGATGCCAGTACTCTTCCGCCAAATATGAACCCGAATCCGGTAAAGTATCTCCGGTGCTGCAGGCTACATAACCCCAACTATTTAGTAAGGTCATTTTAGCCAACCTCATTGCCTTAGTTGTATCCCTGTCAAAAAGAATTCCAACTTTTTCAGATCCAGGTAACAGAAAATCTGATAAATAATGTGGGCCAACAATTGGAAGCGATTCTCTATCCAACCCGATCATTCCCGCTAAAGTCTGCTGAATATCACAACCCCAGCGTTCTGTAATAAATTTAATCTGAGGTACTCTTGCTCTCATCTTCTTTAACCACTCATAACCATCCCATGCGGGCATTTCTTCCCGAAATGCATCCAGCCCTATTAGTTTAGTCCCTATCGCAACAGCACTGTCTAATTCTCTAAATGCTGCATTAACATGCTTTGGATTATTCGGATTCAGAACTTCATAATAACTCGTATCCCAATCAAACATTATTTGTCCGGAACGTCCCCACCATAAACCAAACTCGCGGTTAGGTGCCGGAATCAATCTTAATGAATCTATAGCGTCTCCCATCTTGTGACCATATGAATGTGGGAATTGCGCTTTATTTCCTTCAAACCAATGTGAGGTAAATTTAAAAGGCATATTACGCGGGCGATTTTCCCACTGGCTGCCTGAAGGCAGCCACAGAATAAATCTTTCGTACTTCATCGCTGTATATTTTCTATCAATGAAATAATGTGCCAAGGGACCAAATCCATGTAAATCGGGTCGCAAATTTTTATTGACCGTAAATCCATAAGGGTTACCAATCGCAGGGGTACCGCTTGCAATGTTCGAGCGGGAAATAGGCCGCTTATCACTTGTGTATTGAATACCGCCATACAAATTTTTGAAATAATCTTTATACGGCTGCAACCCTTGCTCCCAACTTTCGCAAGGATTTGCATTGGTTATTACTCTTATACACAAAGTATAACTCCTTATTTCTCCCGGATTAATATCGCCTTTATAAGAATAAATATTTGAATCTACATTAGGCAGTAAATATAATTTGCTATTTTTTAATGAATCTAAATAATAGTTGTTGAGGCTAAAAGAAGATGTCCAGCTTCTTCCATTTGAGGTGAGGTTATTAGTGCTATATAATATAGGATGTATATTATGTTTTAAATCTAACACAGGGTAAAGAACACTTAAGCATACAGTGTATTTACCTGCCGTATCATTTAACGTCATTACCGGCGAAAAAAGTGATTTAGGATAATAAGAACTGTATGCATAAGAACTACTATAATTAGTAGGGTTATAAGGATTGTATGGATTACTATATTTCCTTTCTTCCCCTGTATTTTGAAATGCTCTCGACAGAATGGATTTTTTAAAACGTATTCCTCCTACCTGGATCTTACCAAGAGAAAATATAGTATTGACAGGGGAATTGTTATGAAATGTATATATAATATTACAACCATTTGTTACTGGCTGCCAGCTAATGGCTGGTGTAAGTGATGGCCTCAAATGTTCACCAGTAGAAAATGCTTCCCATAATTTCTGTCCGTTTGGAGAAATAATAGTATCCGCGGTATTGGCCGCATTAACAATAGTGAGCATATTGTTATTGACTGAAGCATTGACAAGTGTCTGCGACAGACACAGATTATAAATACCACCCATAAAAAAGAGAAGTATTATAAAAGGGATGTTTTTCGTTTTCATATTATCAATATAAAGACGACGAAATAATTCATCAACAACTTTTGAATCTATTCTAAGAAAGCGATTCGGGCATTACCCTCCTCATTAAGAGTGTAAATTGATAAAATAAATAAGAAATTGAAGCTATTACCTGACAAGGGTAATGTTCCCAGAACGGGCAATTGTAGTATTATCAACAGAGACCATATTTAATTGGTACGCAAAAACTGCCGCATTCAACTTTTTATCTCTAAAAAAACCATCCCACCCACTTTTTATATCTGTTGTTTCAAAAACAATTTCTCCCCAACGATCATAAATACGAAATAAAAATTCTTTTACGCAGGTTGTATTCGCTAAAACAAAAAACACATCATTCTCTGCATCCCCATTAGGAGAAAAAGCATTTGGTATAAACACTTCACCACATTTTACATCTACAATTATTATTACAGAATCGGTTGCGGTGCAGCCATTAATGTCCGTGGTGGTAACAAAATACGTAGTGGTAATAATAGGACTTGCAACTGGATATGCACAATTCACGCAGCTTAAACCGGATGATGGGCTCCATTGAAAATTAATCCCACCAACCGAAACCGCCGAAATAGTAACGGATGCTCCAATAATTATTGTGGTATTTGAATTGGCAATAACTGAAGGTGGAGAGACAACTACAATATTTACCAAATCAACATCTGAACATGCTCCGTTGGAAACAGTTAACGTATATGGAATAGTAATAATAGGAGATATTGTAATCGATGCTGAAGTAGAACCTGTACTCCACAAATAATTACTTCCTCCCGTGCCGTTAAGGGTTAAATTTTGTCCGCGACAAATAGTATCATCGTTGCCGGCGTTGGCAATAGGCATTTGCGCTACATTGATTGTTGTTTGTAATGTATCTGCACAAAACCCATTGGAAACAACAAGTGAATAGGTAATATTTCCAACCGCAGGATGAGTCATAAAGGAAGATGTTGTATTACCATTGCTCCAACTATACATTGCTGCGCCTGAGGTTGCAGAAACCAGAACACTATCGCCACTGCAAATGGAACTATTTGAACTTATACTCACATTTAATGGTGGATTAACATTAACATTAACATAAGCGGTGTCATCGCAACCTGGACCACCTGATACAATTACAGAAAAGGAAGTTGGCGATGCGGGACTAACAGTTATAAAAGCCGTTGTAGCTCCATTACTCCAGAAATATAATGGTCCGTTACCGGCGGTAAGAGTTACATTCCTTCCCGCACAAATTGAAGTATCAGATGTAACACTTGCTATTGGGGTCGGATTTACATTTACTACAATTGTATCTCCCGAAGGAATACAACCACTTGCAATAACATAAGTGGTGGTAACAATGGGTGAGGCCAAAGGATTAGGGCAATCGGTGCAACTAAGTCCTGCCGAAGGTGTCCATGTGTAGTAATCCCCACCACTAACATTTAGCTGAATATTTGAACCAACACAAATAAATTTATCTGCGCCTGCTGATGGTTTATACGAAAATTTAGCAAACCAATTTCCATAGCTTACACTGGGAGGAGGATGCTGAACGTAAGATGCGGCCAAAGGTCCATACACCTGCAATTCTCCTCCGGAAATTTTTGTATAGGTCGATAAGAAAAAATTCCCGCTTGGATCAATGGCAACATTATAAGGCTCTTCTGCATGATTTGTTCCAACAGCCAACGTATCTATATAAGTAGACCAAAGCGGAACTCCTGCATTATCAAACACAATGAGGTATCCACTTTCATCGTTATCAGTTACATTTGAGTAAAGTGATTGAGAACAATAAATAGGCATATCTGTTGAATAAACAACAAACGTTGCTGCAACATAACCCCTAATATCATCCACAGCAATTGAGTGATCATTAGTTGCATTGTAATCCTGGCCATTCCCTCCGATATATGTTGCCCATTGCCTCTGAAGAGTATTATCAAACTTCAAAATAAAAAGATCCGAAGAAGCATTTATTGCTGACTGATAGAAAACCCCTCCTCCTGGATCGTAAGTAGGTAAATCTCCTGAGTCTGTTCCACTTATAACAAAAATATTTCCATTCACATCGCCATCGATAGAGTACGGAGCCTCAGTTGAGCTTCCCCCATAATAGGTTGACCATAAACGCTGACCTGCTGAAGAAAATTTTAAAATAAATGCATCGGATGTACCGCCAACAATTCCGTCATAATAAGCAACCCCGCCGGGATTGAACAATAAAAAATTCCCTGTAGTGGATCCGAGAACAACTAAATTATTTGTGCCGTCAGTTGCTAACGACATAATAAGATCAGTTCCTGTACCCCCGTAAAAAGTTGACCACAACTGCTGCCCGGTAATGCTGAACTTTGCAATAAAGCCATCCATGGAGCCACCAAAAACCCCTTGGTTATAACTTGCGCCTCCACCATTTAGCAATGGAAAACTTGCTGCAGGAGAATTTGTGTTGCCACCCATATATAAATTTCCCAAGGCATCAATTGCAACCGACATGCCTGCATCTATACCTGAACCTCCATAAAAAGTAGCCCACAGTCGATTACCCGCATTATCGAACTTCAAAAGAAACGCATCGTAATTAACTCCGGACAATGCCCCCTGAAAAAAAGTTGTACCGCCTGGATTGGCAAATGGAAAGTTGCTAGAATTGGTTTGACCAGTAACATAAAGATCTCCATTAAGGTCGGTGATTACAGAATAGCCAACCTCAGAAGAACTGCCCCCGTAAAGTGTTGCCCATTGCCGTACACCATTATTATCGAACTTTAAAATAAAAGCATCTTCTATTCCTGCAAGTATTCCCTGATAATAAATAGTACCTCCCGGATTTTGTAAGGGAAACCCGGCCGCCACAACATTGCCGGTCATAAATACATTACCAAATTTATCTGTAGTAATGGAATAAGAAAAATCGTTTGCTCCTGATGTACTTGTATAATATGTCCCCCACACCAAATGCGGGTCAATTACAAGAGTGCCCTTGCCATTCCAATCAACATCAAATGTCACCAAATCATCAATAAGAACGTATTTTGCTTTTACTTGTTGCCTTTCACCTTTTGCACTTATTACATAGCAGTAAAGATTTTTTTCCTCTATCACCCCATAAGGCGTTTCTATTTTTAATCCTCCCTTACTTAAGGAAATGTTTTTAGCGCCATCTATTCTTAATTTTACATCTTTTAATTGTGCACCCTCCTCTAGAATAAATTCATGCTTCATACCCCCTGAAGTATTATACACCTTCCAGTTGATGTTTTTCCACACTTCTTCGTATTCAACTTCGCTATACTCCTTTACGTTATAAATCCCTTGCGGAGAGTGGCTTAAAAAATAGTTTGTGTAAAAATCATTGCTTCTCTTTCCAATATGTTTTGCATTTGCATTCATACCCTCCAATCGCAAATCAAGGCGATACACGTGTTCACCAACAACCTTATTAATATCGCTTACTCTTGAATTAACAGTATCATGGTTTTCTTCATATTGATACGCTCGGTGAACATAACTTATCCCTGAATTGGTAAGATACACTTCAAGTCCATTGTACTGACCCTTATACCAAACATTGTTCGCAAGCCCTCCCATATTATCTAAAAGTTGGCCCTTGTTTTCTTGAAAAGAAATCAAAGATTCAGACCCTGACAAAAGCGGATTTGTTTCAACATTTTTTTTTATGGAAGCGTATGATCCAATGTTGAATAGAAAAAAAATAAAGGCAAAAAGTAAACTCCGTAATCGCTTAATACCGTAAAAATTGATTGATGCAGACATTATAATAAATTTAACCAAAATATTAGAGGCAATAAAATTATTGTGCTTTTAAAAAATTGCAAAATACATCTTAACGAAGAAGGGTAATGTTTCCGGATTTTATTATTTCTGATTTATCTATCAATATCATATTGAGCTGATAAACAAAAACATCGCTGTTCATTGTTTTTCCGTTGTGTATTCCGTTCCACCCCAACTGCGGATCATCAGTCTGGAAAAGCATTTCACCCCATCTGCTGTAAATTTTTAATGAAAAATCTTTGACGCATTTAAGATTGGAGTAAACATAGAATACATCATTCTCTCCATCTGCATTCGGAGAAAAAACATTTGGTATAAAATATTTTCCGCATATAAGATCAACAGTTACAAGCAATGAATCCATTGCCGTACATCCATTCGCATCTGTAGTTGTTAAATAATAAGTAGTGGTCTCTGTGGGACTTGCAATCGGGGTTGAACATGTAATACATGAAAGTCCTGCAGAAGGCGACCACAGATAAGTGCCGCCTGCAGACGCACTTAATTGAACATTACTACCCAATTGAATTGTCCAACTTGCACCAGCATTTACTAACGGCAATATATTCACCTCTACTTGAACATTACAGGAATCAACACATCCATTTATATCCATGCCAACAACTGAATATGTTGATGACAAAACAGGAGATACATTAACAGAATTTCCGGTTGTGGATGATAGTCCTAATGCGGGAAACCAGGAATATGTATTTCCGCCTGATGCAAATAATATACTATTTTGTCCGGCACAAATTGTATCCGCAGCACTACACACAATAACAGGTAATGAATGGACAACTATATCAACAGAATCAACTGCGTTGCCACAAATATTTGAAGAGGTTAAATAATATCTGAAATTTAATAGTGGTCCAACCTTTATTGCAGGCGTTAATTCACCAGTGCTCCATACATATGCACCAACAACCGTGGCCGAAAGCGAAACAGAATCACCGATGCAAACACTCGTTAAACCACTTATTGCTGCAACAGGTAATGGGACAAAAGTTACGGTTGTTACTGCAGTATTTGTGCAGGAGCCATCACTGACCACAACAGTATATGAAGTAGTTAAAGAAGGAGAAACAGAAATTGTATTCGTTGTTGCGCCTGTATTCCAATTATAATTTATTCCCGAAGATGCTGTTAAAGTTATTGTACTTCCTGCACATACATATTGATTTCCGCTAATGACTGCAACCGGGAGTGGCAAAACATTAACACGGAAAGTATCAGTATAGGTATCGCAATTTAATGTTGTAACCGTTAGTGTATATGTTGTTGGTACAAGAGGTTTAGCAATAGGATTGAGAGCCGATGTATTGCTTAACCCTGCGGCAGGACTCCAGCTATAGCTATGACATGTTGTATAGTGGCTTTTTCCCAATGCAACTGAATCTCCTAAACAAATAGTATTGGTATTGCCACTTGAAGAAAACGAATTACAAAACTCCCGCTCATATCCGTGAAAAATATTTGGGCTGCCCATCATTGATCTTGTTCCGGCGACAAGCGGCACAATTGATGTTGCAAAATTTGGCGAAGCAACAGAATTAGGATTATTTATTACATCCAGCGAGGTTTTTATAAAGGTAAAATTATATATTTTTCCATCCGGGCCTAACTGCAATGAACTTGCATCTGAAAGATTCGTCACCACGGTTTCTGTAGCGGAAACAACAGGTGCAAAACGTTGGTACTGGTATAATTTATATGATCCAAAAAACTGGGCACCCGTTGCATAGATCACAGAATCGTTACAGGAAAAAGCAACGCCATACCAAAAATGATCATTCACTACATTTATTTTTTGTGCGTTACTTAATGCGCCGGTAGTATTATTAAAATCAATTAACTCAATAAACCTTGGAATATTCCCGGAGCTGTTAAAACACCACAGCCTTGCGCCAACCAACTGTTTTCCATCTTTAGTTGGTTTTAAATATCCATACCAGGAGCCAACTCCAGGCGCCCCGCCAGTTGCAGATTGAACTGGAACAGTATTAATACCTGCAGCCGTCACCAGGTAAGAATAGTAAACATTGGTCGCAAGCTCCCTTACAATGATCCAATAATCTGTACCGTTGGAATGCATTACGGAAGTAATTTTTTCATCGAGAGAATCCTTTAATGGTGCAGGAGTAAGATGAATATTTTTTGAACCTGCCGGAATATCTCCCAACGGACAAGATATTGTTCCGTTACCCTGCAAACTCATATCAATAATTGAATAATGAAGCCCCGGTAAATTCGCGCCCTGCTCATATGCTCCAACCGTAAATAAATAATATTTATCACAGGTACCAATAACAGGCGTTATTAATGCACCCTGCGTGCTGCTGCCATATCCTAACAATCCACTGCCATTAGGCATAACAACATGCGACTTGTCCCAGGCATTAACGCCGGATGCATAAAATAAAAGATTTCCGAATTCATCGCACATACTCGAACTACCTTCAATTAAATTAGTTGTGGCAGTACGTGCAAAAGCAACTGGTGCACCCGAATTAAAATCTACCCCTGCTTTATCGCCAAAACACCAAACGTTTGCTTTGTTGGTTTGAGAAAAAAGCTGCGATCCCATTAATAATAGGACCACGCACAGAATAAAATGCTGATTTATCTTAAATATTGAAATGCGGGTCATTGAAATCTTTATATCAGCTAAAATGGAAAACTTAAAATTATAAAAGAAATTGATTGCCCTATTAACATTTTTTAAGAATCCCCGCAACGAAACCCAGTGTATTTTGGCTATCTTTATGTAAACACGGTGCTTTCAGCATCATTGTGAATAAAGATGGGTTCCAATAAGGAAATACTGCTTTCGAAACTTGATGAGTTTATTCGAAAATTCTATAAGAATCAGCTCATAAAAGGTGCTATATACAGCACAGGGACTTTTGTTGCCTTTTTTTTATCTGTAACCCTGCTGGAATATTTCGCTCACTTTGATACACTGGCCAGAACAATTTTATTTTATTCTTTTGTTTTAAGTAATGTTTATATTTTATCAAGGCTTGTTGCCATTCCCTTATTCAAACTAAATAAATTAGGGAAAATAATTACGCACGACGAGGCGGCTTTGATCATTGGGAAACATTTTACTGAAGTAAAAGATAAGCTTACCAATATACTTCAGCTTCAGCGCCAGGAATACAATACAAATGATCTTCACGCCGAATTACTACAGGCAAGTATCGATCAAAAAATAAAAGAGCTGAAACCAGTTCCGTTTTCATCGGCCATTAATTTTTCGGAAAATAAAAAACATTTGAAGTATGCCGTAATTCCGCTTTCGGTTTTTATATTACTAATTTTTGCTGCGCCAAGCATTATTACTGAGGGAACAAAACGCCTTGTAAAACACAATACTTATTTTGAAAAAGAAGCGCCATTTCAATTTGTTGTTGAGAATAACAAGCTAGAATCATTGCAACAGGAAGACTATAAGCTGGAAGTTAAAATTACCGGAGATGAAATTCCGAATACCGTTTACCTTGAGTCAGAGGGTAACGAATACAAATTAGACAAAGACGGCCGGATTAATTTTAATTATATTTTTAAAAATATACAATCAAACGTAAAATTCAAATTAAGCGCAGATGGCTTTACCTCAAAGGAGTATGAATTAAAAACCATTCCAAAACCGGTATTGCTCGATTTTGAAATAGCGCTCACCTACCCATCATATATTGAGAAGAAAAATGAAGTGTTAAAAAATACCGGCGATATGGTTATCCCGGCAGGAACAAAAGTGAACTGGAAATTCAACACTCAAAATACCGAGCAGTTGAATATTAATTTTATGGATACTGCTTATTCATTAACACCCACCGGAAAAAACAGTTTTGATCTCAGCAAAAGATTCCTCAACAACAAAAATTATTCTGTTACAACAGAAAATAAATTAGTAAAAAACAAAGACAGCATTTTATACAGCATAAATGTTATACCGGATGCATTTCCGAGTATACAATTAAAAGAAGATCGTGATTCCACCTCAACGAAAAGATTTTTCTTTAACGGAAACATTAAAGACGATTATGGCTTTAACAAGCTTAGCTTCAACTATAAATATAATAAAGCGAAAGAAGCTTCCGCAGTCTCAGCACCACAAAATGCCGAATACAAAACCATTGTTATTCCAATAAATAAAAAAGCGACTCAGGATCAGTTTTATCATTTCTGGGATATTACCGAATTAGGTATTGGCGCAGGCGATGAGATAGAATATTATTTTGAAGTATTTGACAATGACGGTGTGCATGGAAGTAAATCAACACGCTCGGAAAGAATGGTTTTTAAAGCTCCATCTTTGAGTGAAATTGCAGAGAACACAGAAAAAAATAACGAACAGATAAAAGATAAAATAGAAGAAAGCATTAAAGAAGCGAAAGACCTGCAGAAACAGATCAACGATCTCAACAAAAAAGTTTTGGAGAAAAAACAATTGGGCTGGGAAGAAAAGAAAAAATTGGAAGATCTGCTGAACAAACAAAAGAACCTGCAGAAAAATGTAGAGAATATTAAAAACGAAAACAGCAAGAACAACAAGGAGCAATCGGAATACAAACAAGCTGATGAGAATCTTCTCGAAAAACAAAAACAACTCGAAGAACTTTTCAAAGACATCATGACCGATGAAATGAAAAAGCTTTTTGCTGAACTTGAAAAATTATTGAATCAACTCGACAAAGAAAAAGTGCAGGAGACATTGGAGAAAATGAAAATGACCAATAAAGATGTGGAAAAAGAATTGGACAGAACCCTGGAGTTATTTAAACAACTAGAGTTTGATCAAAAATTAACAGAGACTATAAGCAAACTTGATGAACTCGCGAAAAAACAAGATCAGTTAAGCGAAAAAACAAATGACAAAAAAACAGCCGACAATAAAGAACTGCAGGAAAAGCAAAAAGAATTGAATAAAGAATTTGAGAGTGTGCAGAAAGATCTCGATAACCTCGAAAAAAAGAACAGCGAGCTAGAGCAGCCCAATAAAATGGAAAGCACAGAACCAAAAGAGCAGGAAGTAAAACAGGAAATGCAAAGCAGCAGTGAGCAGCTGGAGAAAAACAAAAATCAGAAAGCTTCACAGGCGCAAAAAAAAGCGTCTGAAAAAATGGAAGAGATGAAGGATCAGTTGGAAAAAATGCAGTCGGGCATGCAAAGCCAGGCTCAGGAGGAGGATATGAATAAACTGCGCGAAATTTTGGAGAACCTTGTTAAACTTTCCTTTGATCAGGAACAGCTGATGAAAGATCTTGGAAATACAAAAACAAATAATCCTCAGTATGTGCAATTAACACAAAAGCAAAAAAAATTACAGGACGATTCGAAAATGATTGAGGACAGTATACTTGTACTTAGTAAAAGATCTCCTCAAATTCAATCAACTGTTAACAGGGAAATAAATGCTATCAACATGAATATGGGTAAAGCTATTGAGTCCTTAGCCGAAAGACAAACCTCTGAAGCGGGCGGAAGACAGCAAATGGCCATGACCTCTGTTAATAATATAGCTTTATTACTTGACGAATCTTTACAACAAATGCAGGCCCAGGCAAGGCAGCAAAGTAAAATGTCTGGTAACGGCAGCTGCAATAAACCCGGAGGTAAAGGTCAAAAACCATCTGCCTCTACTATGCGCCAGATGCAGGAAGCGCTTAATAAACAAATAGAAGGCCTTAAAAAACAGATGGAGCAAGGTAAAAAAGAAGGCCAAAAACCCGGGAAACAGGGTAAAAATGGCATGGGAGGCATGAGTGAAGAATTAGCAAAAACGGCAGCCCAGCAGGAGGCAATACGCAGGGAAATTCAAAAAATGATGGAGGATTTAAAAAAAGAGGGTAAAAACCCCGGTGGAAGCATGAAAGACCTAGCAAATATGATGGAACAGACCGAAACCGACCTTGTAAATAAGATGATAAGCCAGGAAACTTTGAAGCGCCAGCAGGATATTTTAACACGTCTCCTGGAGAGCGAAAAGGCAGAGAGGGAGCGGGATACAGACGAAAAGAGGGAATCAAAAGAAGCGAAAAATGAAAATAATGGTAACCCTAATCAATTTTTAGAGTATAAAAGGCTTAAAGAAAAGGAAATGGAGCTTTTGAAAACAATACCAGCAGCTTTAAATCCTTACTACAAGAACAAAGTGAACGAATATTTTAACACCTTTGAATAATACAATGGTTATAATGGAACAACATCGTTTAAAGATTGCCTCAAAATCAGAAAATCTTGCCCTGGTTGAGAAGCTTATTGATGAAGTATGTGAAGCATATAACATCGGTGAAGACAATTACGGCAACATATTAATTGCTTTAACAGAAGCAGTAAATAATGCCATATTGCACGGCAACAAAGGTAATCCTGAAAAAAATGTTGATATATCATTTGACTCAGGTAAAGACTGGATAAAATTTATTGTAAAAGATGAAGGCCCCGGTTTTAATTCGGATGGGTTACCTGATCCAACTGCACCTGAAAATCTTGAAAAGCCAAGTGGAAGAGGAATTTTCTTAATGCGCAACCTAGCGGATAAGGTGGAATTTGCTGACGAGGGAAGATCCGTTTCATTAAATTTTCAACTTGCAGCAGCTAACTAACAATACATAATTCCCCGTGAGACACCCCTTGTAATGTTATATTAACAAGGGGTGTTTTATTTTGGTATTGCTAACTAAGCATAGAGATGAAAAAAATAATTCCTTCAATTTCTCCCTTTGAAGGGAGATTAAGAGGGATGTCTATACTTAGTTAGTAATACCTTATTTTTAATGCATGAGTATATCATTTATAAATCAGGAAATAAATTTCAGGTTAAAGAATAAAGCTTCCATTAAAAAATGGATCAACGCTTCTATAAAAACAGAGAAGAAAAAACCGGGTAAACTTTGTTTTATTTTTTGCAGTGATGATTATTTGCTTGGACTAAATAAAAAGCACCTCAGCCATAACACACTTACCGATATTATTACTTTCGATTACTCTAAAGAAACAAAAGATATCTCAGGTGATATTTTTATAAGTATTGATCGTGTGAAAGAGAATGCAAAAAAATTCGGAGTTGAATTTGAGAACGAGTTACATCGTGTTATTATACATGGGGTATTACATATTATAGGATATAAGGATAAAGGAGCAGCACACAAAAAGAAAATGACTCAGATGGAGAATAAGTACATGAAACTTATTTAGCTACAACTGACAATTACAATTTTTAGAAAACCAGATTTTGGTATTGGGAAGCAGTGTTTTTAATCTTTCCTGTTGCTCATCACTAATAAGGATAACACGCAGATCAAGCTCCTTTAATTTGGTTAAATATTTCAATTCTTCAGGGAAATCGCTCAGGTTATTGCTCCAGAGATCAAGCATAATTAAGTTGTTCAGGTTGCCAATTTGATTGGGCAGTGTGTATAACTCGTTTTGGTTTACATTTAAATATTTCAAATTAGGTAAGCCGCCAATTTTTGTCGGCAATGTTTCAATACTGTTTTTAGAGAGGATTAGAAATTGTAATTGTTTCAGCGTATCAATCCATTCAGGAACTGTTTTGAGTTTATTTTTACTTAGGTCGAGGTATTGCAAATTTTTGAACTTCAATATTTCCGGCGGGAATGCAGCCAATTTTTGTTTACGCAATACCAGCTTAATTACGTTGTCAGGATTTTTCAACGCCTCCTGCAAATTGGTATACCCACTCATGGTATCCAGTGCCAAAGAATCCAGCAACTGGGCATGCGATTTTTTTGTCAAACACACGATTGACAAAAACAGAATTGCTATTGTAATTATCCTCTTCATTTACCCAATACCTTTAAGGTATTTTCCTTATCTATCAACAACTGTTCCTTTAATTCATCTAAGCTACCAAACTTTACCTCATTACGTAATTTTTCTAAAAAAGATACTCTTATGTGTTCGCCATAAATATCCTTATCAAAATCAAAAATATTTACCTCAATTGTTTTTTCTTTACCATCAACTGTCGGATTCATACCAATACTCATCATCCCCGAATATTTTTTTTGCCCCACCACTATTCTAACTGCATAAATCCCATCAACCGGAATCAGTTTGTTTTGATCATGAATTTCGATATTCGCGGTTGGATAGCCTAAAGTGCGTCCCAATTGTTTTCCTTTCACCACTGTTCCTGAAATAAAATATTCATACCCCAAATATTTATTTGCTGTTGGAACATCCCCCTGTTCTATCGCTTTACGGATGCGCGTAGAGCTTATTTCAACATGATCAATATCCTTAGCAGGTATTTCCTCTACTTCAAAACCATATATATGGGCATTCTGCTGCAAATGTTCGAACGAGCCTTCCCTGTTTTTCCCAAAATGATGATCGTAGCCGATTACTAGCTTGTGGGTATGTATTTGATCCACTAAAATATTCTTTATAAACTCCGTAGAAGAAAGAAGGGAAAACTCCCTTGAAAAAGGGTGAATTATCAGATTTTCAATCCCCGCTTTTTCCAGCAATTCTGTTTTTTCTTCTACTGTATTTAGCAGTTTCAATCTTTTATTTCCGGGATCCAGCACCATCCTTGGATGGGGGTGAAAAGTAAGAATAACGCTTTCTCCGTTGCTTTTAAGGGCAACTTCTTTTAATCGATTAATCACTTGTAAATGCCCAAGATGTACCCCGTCAAAGGTCCCTGTTGTTACTATTGGCTTTGATATATTCTTTACCTCGCTTATGTTTTTATACATCCTCATAACAGGCTGCAAAGGTATTGTTTTAACACTTCACCCGTGCATATTTTCAGTCCCCTTCAATCAGATGAAATGGGTTTTAGCTTAGACGAAAAACAATGGCAAATCATTGTTGATTTATATGAATAGAAAACTTCACAAACATCCCTCATTTTTAAAAAAAAATACTACTTTCGCATGCAGAATTTGAAGCGGTTGATCCGCATAATTTATAAAAACGATTAGCTAATGTTAAAAGGAAAAATTTCACAGGTTATCGGGCCTGTAATCGACGTGAGTTTTGATGGTGCGGAAGTAAAACTTCCAAATATTTTGGATGCACTTGAGGTAACCCGCCCTGATGGCAGTGTTGTTATTTTGGAGTGCCAGCAGCACATTGGAGAAGACACTATTCGCGCGATCGCGATGGACTCAACCGATGGTCTTAGCCGCGGAACAGAAGTTGTTGCAAAGGGAACACCTATAAGAATGCCGGTTGGAGAACAAATTAAAGGCCGCCTTTTTAACGTAGTTGGAGAATCTATTGACGGTATTGGAAAAGTGAGTAACGAAGGTGGTGCTTCTATACACCGCACTCCTCCTAAATTTGAAGACCTTTCTACTTCAACTGAAGTATTATTTACTGGTATTAAAGTAATTGACCTTATTGAGCCTTATTCAAAGGGTGGTAAAATTGGTTTGTTTGGTGGTGCAGGTGTAGGTAAAACTGTATTGATCATGGAATTGATCAATAACATTGCAAAAGGTTATGCAGGTCTTTCTGTATTTGCAGGTGTGGGTGAAAGAACACGTGAGGGGAATGACTTATTAAGGGAGATGATCGAATCGGGAGTTATTAAATATGGTGATGCCTTTAAGGAATCTATGGAAAAAGGCGGATGGGATTTGAGCAAGGTAGATAAAAACGAATTGGCTAAATCACAAGCTACATTGGTGTTCGGACAAATGAATGAGCCTCCAGGGGCACGTGCACGTGTTGCACTTTCAGGATTAACAATGGCGGAATATTTCCGCGATGGTGATGAAAAATCAGGAGGAAGAGATATTCTTTTCTTTATCGATAATATTTTCCGTTTTACACAAGCAGGTTCTGAAGTATCGGCTCTTTTAGGTCGTATGCCTTCAGCAGTTGGTTACCAACCTACTCTTGCTTCTGAAATGGGATTGATGCAGGAACGTATCACTTCTACTAAGCGTGGATCTATCACATCTGTACAGGCGGTTTATGTACCTGCAGATGACTTGACTGACCCTGCTCCGGCAACAACCTTTGCCCACTTGGACGCAACAACCGTATTGAGTCGTAAAATTGCTGAGTTAGGAATTTATCCTGCAGTGGATCCTTTGGATTCAACCTCAAGAATTCTTTCTCCTGCGGTTTTAGGTGATGCTCATTATAACACAGCTCAAAGAGTAAAAGGAATTTTACAGCGTTATAAAGAGTTACAGGATATTATTGCGATCCTTGGTATGGATGAGTTATCTGAAGAAGATAAATTAGCTGTACACAGAGCACGCCGTGTACAACGTTTCTTATCTCAGCCGTTCCACGTTGCTGAACAATTCACGGGATTAAAAGGAGTGTTTGTTCCGATCGAAGAAACAATTAAAGGCTTTAACATGATCATGGATGGCGAAGTAGATGAGTATCCTGAAGCCGCCTTTAACCTTGTTGGTACTATTGAAGAAGCGATTGAAAAAGGTAAAAAAATATTAGCAGAAGCAAACTAGATATGCAACTCGAAATAATTACACCTGACAAACAGCTTTATAGCGGAGAAGTTATGTCTGTGATTGTGCCAGGCAAAGAAGGTTCGTTCGGAATATTGAAAAATCACGCGCCTATTATCTCTACACTTAAAGCAGGAAAAATAAAAGTTACTGATACTCAAAAAAACACTCAGCTGTTTGAAATAAAAGGCGGTGTTGTTGAGGTATCTAAAAACAATATCACTGTTTTAGCTCAGTAATTTAATTTATTAAACAAAAATAAAAACCTGTACTTAATAAGTACAGGTTTTTATTTTTAGTGGGCTATCTTTCGAGTTACTTGACAAGCATTTTCGCTTTCTCACTAACGATATCTGCAAAAGAACGATTTTCGATTTTGCTTTCTAACCAACTGATGAAGTCAAAATATTCAAATACTCTTCTCTCGTAGGGATCCTTCTCCAGCTTTAACAGATCGTCATGGAATTTTTTAAATGCATTTATCAGCTCCTGCTTTCCGCTAATCCTTGGAATATCTGTTTTAATAAAGTTCAATAAGCCTGATTCAAATTTATAAAGGCGTTTTCTTTTGTAAAGATACCTGTAGGTTGGTTTAACAATATACTCCAGTGAATCGCTTTTGCCCATTTCAAAATGCACCAACAAACTCAAAATTTTAGAAGCACAAAAAATGTATTGCACATCATCTGCTGCGGTATCATTTATTATTTTGTTTAGCCACTTAAGTGCGTCTGAATATCTGCCCGCCCCAAAGTATACATGACCTATCTGGTAAAGCATATTGAAATACGCTGTAACCGGCATCCGGTTTTTCATGCTCAATATTTTTTCTGCATCAGCTTCTACTAACAAAACCAATTCCTTAAATCTTCCGGTCGAAATGGCAAGTCCTATTTCAATACTAAACACCCTAGAAAAAATTGTCTCATCTCCTTTAGTAGAATTAACCGGAATGGATTTTATTTTGTCTACCAGCCAATAACACTCGTCGTATCTTTTTGTCCTATGACAGGAAACATAATGGTTATGTAATCCATTTACATAGTTAGAAGAATCGGAACTGCGTTCATAATCTAATTCAGTTGCAGTCAAGTAATACTTGCTGCTTTGATATGACTTTTCATAATCGCCCAGAAAGTAATAATAAGCAGCAAGTGTATTATAATATAATATTGATGATAAAGCGGAGTTGAATTTAGATTTATCAATTTTTAACAACGCCTCAATTTTCTGGTTGGCTTTATCTTCATCCTCTTTTGTCCTTGCTTCCCCCATTGTTTCTACAAGAGACACCATTTCATCCTGTATTCTGAAAAACTGCTGTACCTCCAATTCATTTTGAATTGCATTTATTGTGTCGTTGTGCAATTGCCAGGTTTTATCCCGGTTAAGCGCATTACCCCTTGTAGTCTCCAGTTTTTTTTCCCATTTAATTATTTCTGCAAGAGCCATAAAACGTTCATGTGTCTGTGCAAGTTTTTTCGCCTTCAATACCAACTTTTCACATTGCCGGTATAAACCCTTGTCCATATATATCTCTATATAATCGATGAGTTCCCGCAATTCTTTACCGAGATTGGTTTTGGCATGATACAACCTTAAACTTTTCATGATAAGCTGCTGCAGATAGTTTTTTTCGGAAGGTAAATGTTTTACAAAAGTCTCTTTTGCAAACTGTATTTTTATCGCTTCTTCATCATAATCTGTCTGCTGCTCTATAGCATCAAATAGTTTTATGTAATTATTTTCTCCTCCTT
>Ga0163149_10001223_pt1 | contig 33361 bp, 25 predicted proteins | sample OliLakLV19MP5G1_FD_148604 | JGI IMG/M metagenome (GOLD analysis project Ga0163149, IMG submission 148604) | Freshwater microbial mat bacterial communities from Lake Vanda, McMurdo Dry Valleys, Antarctica - Oligotrophic Lake LV.19.MP5.G1 | ecosystem: Environmental > Aquatic > Freshwater > Lake >... | reverse complement strand
TTTTTATTATTTGGGCGCCTTATCGGGCTATCACTTCAAGCTTGTTTGTCCTTTGCTATGTTTGTCGCACTGCGGGGTCTGCGCAGAAAAAGCGAAGCCTCCTCGTTGCGCAAACATTAAGCAAAGCCCTAAACAAGGCTTTTCATTCTATCCCGGGCGCAGAATTGCGGTTTAATTTACACTTAAAAACATCTGCCGCTTTTTTAATCCTTTTTTACTTTTTTCGTTAGATTTTTATCGCACTATTTTTAAACAAACTCAATAATAACAAGGCTTACACAGTTTTTGAGGGACGACTAAATACATTCCAGTTTTGGCTGTAAGAAACTACAGAGATGAAAAAAGTAAATATGAAAAGGTGTTTGCGCATTTTACTTAATAAATTTAAGAAAATAAAGATAGGTTCAAAGCCTTATAAGCATCATGGAACTTTTACTTTATAAGTGGTAGGTTTTATCGATTATTTAATACGAATACACAAAAAGGGAGTCCTTATTGCTTAAATAGGTCTTGTTTTTGAAGAAAAACACTTGGTTTAGCCTATTGATATCAAAGCCCTTACAAACCTCATCAAACAACTTGTAATTATAGCTACAAATGCCGCTATCCTTTTGGAAATAAATGATGTTCTCGTTCACTTGAAAATTTTTAAGCCCTTTTAAACTTATGATCTTACTAAAGGTTCCAAAAATATCAAAGACGTAAATACCCGCTGCCGGACAATTTAAAAACACATTGCCATTATGCTCCAGTAAAAAATTTGGTTTTATGTCTTCGGTTTGCAGCATCTGCTTAAGATTCCCTGTAGAGGCCAACTGTTTCAATTGTTCGTCAAAACGCACCAATTCATTATTTGCTTTGTTGAACAGCCAAATGCCATTATTTGCCGAAACACAAGCGAGCTCGGTTTGCTCGTACCCTAACTTCTCTAAAGAAATAGGCTCATTTTTTTGAGTGAGCTGATTATCTACAAAAACCAATTGCTGATAATCCTTATAAAACAACATAATGCGCAAAGCGTTGGTAGCATCTAAAGAGGTAATATTCCCCAATTTTAAATTACTGTAACGATTAAAATAATTTCCATTGGCTAAATACTTTACTATCTCGTTTTCTTTAACAAAGAATACATTCCCTAAATTATCTACGGTAAAATAATCATGCGCCTTTTTAATGACCTGCGGTTTTGTGTCGTTTTGAAATGAACAAAAAGGAATTGCTGTGAGAATACATAAATATGTTCTTAAATTTTTCAGGAGAGTTTATTTACTTTTAATACTTCCTCTAAGATATCACGTTTATTGTTTAAACGAGGCACTTTGTACTGCCCACCCAATTTATTATTAAACTTTAACCAATTATAAAACGAATTTTGTGGTATATTTTTTACTACCGGTGCATGTAATACGTAGTTATTATAACGTTTTGCTTCATAATCGCTATTTTGTTTTTTTAGGGCCTCATCTAATAACGCCACAAAGAACTCAAAATTGTTGGGTTGCCGTTCAAATTCAATTAGCCATTCGTGCGCTCCGGCATTTTCGTTCATAAAAACAGGTGCTACGGTATAATCACGAACCATGGCATGTGTTTTCTCGCAAGCGGCAGCAATAGCATTATCGGCATTATGCACCATTAATTCTTCTCCAAAAACATTTATAAATTGTTTAGTTCGGCCTGTAATAATAAAACGGTAAGGATTAATAGACGTAAATTGGATCACATCTCCCAAACGGTAACGCCATAAACCAGCGTTTGTAGAAATAATAATTTCATAATCCACGCCCACTTTCACTTCATCCAAACATATCACAGGTTTATCCTGCCCAAGTTCTTGAAATTCGTAAAAAATACCGTAATCCAACATCAATAATATCTCATCCGAATTTAGCTGATCTTGAATTCCAAAAAAACCTTCAGAGGCATTGTACAATTGTAAATAGGAAACTTTATCGCTCCCGAATAATTGTTTAAACTGTTCTTTGTACGGACCAAAACTTACACCTCCATGAAAGTACACTTCAAAGTTTGGCCACACTTCTTTTATTGTTTTAGCGCCTGAACGTTCTAAAATGCGTTTCAATAAAACCAACATCCAACTTGGCACTCCGGCAATACTGGTTACATTTTCACTCGTCATGGTATCGGACAACTTCTCGAGTTTACTTTCCCATTCGTCCATTAAAGCAATAGAAACATTAGGCGCTCTAAAAAATTCGGCCCACATGGGCAAATTTTGAATAATGATAGCACTCACATCTCCATGAAAAGAGTGATGATCTCCAAAGTGATCTTCTTTAAAACTGCCGCCGAGTGCCAAATTTTTTCCGGTGAACAATTGGGTCTCTAAATTATTAATGCAATGCAAAGTCACCATATCGCGGCCGCCTTTATAATGGCAACCATCCAAATGCTCCAAACTTACCGGAAGGAATTTACTTTTATCGGTAGTTCCGCTGCTTTTTGCAAACCATTTAATATCGGTATGCCACAGTAAATTTTGTTCTCCTTTTCGATTGCGTTCTATATATGGTTTTAAACTTTCGTAATCATTAATCGGCACTTGCTTTTTAAACTGTTCGTACGAATTTATTTCGGCGAAATTATATGTTTTACCGTATTCTGTTTCACTTGCCGAATTCAATAAGTTATGCATCCATTCCATTTGCACATCCACCGGGTATTTCATAAATAACTCGATCTGATGCATGCGCTTTTTCATCAACCAACTCGCTATGGAATTTACAATTGGCATGTGGGGTCTGGTTAAAATTTATCTGTTTAATTTGTTATGCGTCTCTTTGGCTACAACTTCGTTAATTCTTTAGCCGAATATACCAGATTTCGTCTGCAAAAGTTGCCTCGTCTCGCTAAAAAACACTCTATACCAAAGTTAAACATATAAATTCCAAACAGACCCTTATTTCTTAAATTTTAGTTGAAGAGCGTCAAGATCCAGAGCATTTAAACACATCTCTTTTGTAAGCATTCCTTTTCGTGCAACACATACACCGTATTTCATATCGTGATAACCTTCCATATGATGGGCGTCGGGATTTATTGAGACCATTACATTTTTCTCTAAACAGTACCAGATCCATCGCCAATCAATATCCAAGCGGTAAGGATGCGCATTGAGTTCCATGCTAACTTTATTGGCTGCACAGGCATCAATTACTTTTTTGTGATTGATGGGATAACCCGGTCGAGCTAATAATAAACGGCCGGTTGGATGTCCTAAAATTGTGCTGTACGGATTTTCAATTGCCTTTATTAAACGCGCGGTTGCCCTTTCTTCTGTCATTTTTAAATTCGAATGCACAGAGGCCACAATAAAGTCGAATGTTTTTAAAACATCTTCGGCATAATCTAAATTGCCATCATTTAAAATATCACTTTCAATGCCGCTTAATATTTTAAAACTATCGCCATAGTCCTTATTCAACTTGGCAATTTCCATTTGCTGTTGCCAAACTCTTTCTTCATTAAGGCCTTGGGCATAAAACGCAGATTTGGAGTGATCGCAAATTCCTAAATATTGATAACCAAGTTCTTTGGAATAATCGGCCATTTGTTTTAACGAATGCACACCATCGCTATAGGTAGAGTGGTTATGCAAAATTCCTTTTAGATCACTTAGCTCAATAAGTTTTGGGATCTTGTTTTGTTTTGCCAATTCTACTTCATTCAAACCTTCTCGTAATTCAGGTTCGATGTATTGTAAATTTAATGCTTGGTAAATTTCTTGCTCGGTTGCAAATTCAGTTTGTTGTAATGAATCAAAGCCCACTTTTTGCAAATGTTCTTTAGTAGCGGTTAGTTCAAATTGTTTCTTTATGAATTCGTTTGCCGGAAATTTATGATGAACAAAAGGCATTCCCACTTTTTCTTCTAGTTTTTTCAGATCCAAATTAAGAGCGGGGTCGCTTAGTATTTCTATTTTATCTAATACTTCTGCTTTTCTTCTAAACTCTCCAACAACGCTTACTTTTATTTTCGGGGCGGCTTTGGCAATATTCTCCACGAGTGTGTTTATAAATGGCTCTAAACTTGCATAATGTTTTTTAGCAGAGTTTGCGATTTTAAATTCGATGCTGGCCTTAACCGCTTCTTGTGTTTTTTGTCCGAATCCCTTTAAAGTAGATAAACGATTTTCGTTGCAAGCATATAACAACTCGCCAACACTTTCGATATCCAGTTCTTTCCAAATTGCATGAACTTTTTTTGGCCCGAGTCCTTTTACGCCCATCATATCAATAACACCAGAAGGTGTTTTGTTTATGAGCTCATCTTGTTCTTTGGCCGAACCATGTTCAAGTAATTCAAAAATAAATTTGGCGACGCTTTTACCAATGCCTTCAATACTTTCAATATCCTTTTGGGTTCGTCCCGAAAAATTGTACCGTAATTTATCAAGCCTGTATGCTGCGCCTGAAAAAGCTCTTGATTTAAAAGAATTTTCGCCATGCAATTCCATTAATTTAGCTTGGAGATCGAGAATATCTACAACTTCTTCATTTGTCATGGTTCACATAGGCTTTTGCTATGATCAGGTCGTTAGGGTTGGTGATCTTGATATTTTCGTAATTACCTTGTACCAGATTTATTTTTTCTCCGATGGATTCTAATACGGTAGCATCATCAGTAAAGGTTGGCGAATACCTTTTAGTAAATGCCTTTTTAATAAGTTTGATATTAAAACATTGTGGGGTTTGAATGATCTTGAATTTATTGCGATCAACGGCTTTGTTCCTTTTATCGCTGGCTTTGCGCACGCTTTCAAATAAAGTAATTGAAGGAATTGCATTTCCTTTTTTGGCAGCAATTGTAAAACAATTTTTTATAACGTCGATGGCTACAAATGGTCGAGCAGCATCATGAATTCCAACCACACCATTTTCGGTAGTAATGAGCGCCAAGGCATTTTTTACCGATTGATAACGCGTATCACCACCGGCAGTTATTTGTATCTCCTTTTTTGGAAAATGCTTTTTGCAGATGATTGCTAATTCTTTTTTAAAAGCAGGATGAACAGCGATGATGACGTGTATGGATGGCTTACATTTCAAAAATTTATTGATACACAAAACGATCACCGGAATTTTATTTATTTCCAAGAACTGTTTGGGCGTTTCATTTCGCATTCGGGTACCTGTTCCTCCAGCCACTATGATCACAAAATCTTTTCTCATATACACTATAAAATTACGAATTTTTAACTGGAAACATTCAGCCTCGTTCCTGCCTTCTCAAAAGGAGAAGGGGTGCTTCTCAAATCCTCCTCATTTTGGAGAGGGATTAAGTTCAAAAAAAATCCCGACCATTTGGCCGGGATTTTTTTTAAATGTGTTTATTATTTTTTCAATTTATCCAGAGGGATAACAAATGTTTTTGTAAGATCAATATGGTTCATCGCATTCTCAGGCAAATTACGCACACCTTTTTGCTCTAACCTAAAGTTCTCATCATAAAATATTGGCATAAATGGTGCATCATCAATTGCTACTGCTTCTGCAGCACTCAAAAGCGCAAAACGTTTTCTTTTATCGGTTTCAATCTGACTAGCAGTGAACAACGAATCAAAACGAGGGTTTTTATAACGGAAGAAGTTAGTAAATGATTTATCTGCAGGATTCTCTGGAACGTGTTTACCATTGAATAATGTTAAGAATGTTTCAGGATCCGGATAGTCGGCATTCCAACCAAAACGGAAGAAGTCAGCTTTACCAGATTGTACATTATCAATATGCTCGCCTAATGGAACTGTATTGATATTTATCTTTACATTGATATTCTCTTTTAGCATGCTTTGAATAACCTCAGCAACTAAAATATTTCTATCGCCACCACCACTGTTGATCTCTAAATTGATCTCAGGAAAACCTTTTCCATCAGGGAAGCCTGCTTGTTTCATTAATTCTTTTGCTTTTGCAACATCTAATGGATATCCTTTGATGTCTTTATAATTGTAGCCTTCTTTTTCAAATGCTTCTGTATATGGAACCATTCCGTATTCAGCAGGAGAACCTTCACCCTGGATTGTAAACACTGCAATTTTATTACGATCGATTGCATAATTGAATGCTTGACGAACCGCTTTATTTGCAAATACATTTTTAGTGCTTGATTGCACATTAAATCCAAAGAAATTTGTGTTTAAAGCTGGTGAGCTTATGATCTGGAATTCGTTCTTCTTTGATTTAGCGTCGGCAAGATCTCCCATGATCTCAGAGAACATTTCTACCGGTATACGATAGATCATATCTAAATCTCCAGATTTGAACTTTAATATCTCTGATTTTTTTTCGCGAATAAAACTCCACTTCACGCCATCCAAATAAGGTAATTTATTTCCGTGCTCATCAACTCCCCAGTAGTCTTGATTTTTTTTCATCATCACTACTTCTCCTTCTTTGATCATTTCCACATAAAACGGACCTGTACCAACTACGTTAACGCGCATATCGTTACCGTATTTTTTAAATGCTTCAGGAGGATAAACAAAACATCCAGGCATTGCTAAAATATTAAGGAATCCCAAGCTAGGAACGGTCATTTTTAAAACCAAAGTACTATCATTAACTACAACAACCCCACTAACCCTTTTAGTGTTTCCTCCTTTAGATGCAACAAAAGCTTCGGTAGCTCCTATCACTTTATCTTTGAAAGTAGATTCAAACAAATTGTTTGACGGATCTTGAGTACATAATCTTTCGAAACAAAATTTAATATCATTTGCATTCATGATACGTCCTTTTCCATCTGCAAAACATGCATTGTCATGAAACTTTACATTTTGACGAATATGAAATGTTATCTCTTTTAGATCAGCACTAAATTCCCAACGTGACGCGAGTGCAGGAATAATGTTTAGATTCTCCGGGTCATACTTTACTAAGCCTTCATAAACCTGGTAAGCAATGTGATAAGTTGGAACGTCGTTAATAGACATTGGAATAAAACTCTTAAGGTTCTCTACTTCATTTAACCTTAAAATACCACCCAAATAAACTCCGCCTTTGCCTTCTGTTTTACCTGACTTATCATCTTTTTTATCACCGCCACACGACGCAGTGATAAGAGCGATGGCAGTAACAGACAACAATACTAATTTCTTCATACTAAAAAATTAACGATCTTGATTAGAAATTACAATTTAATAATGCAACAAAGTTATATTTTTAGCGTAACATTCCTAATTTTTTCATAAAAAAACGGCTTTTTCTCGATAAAACTTAACAAATTGGCTACCAACGATTAAGCGCTAGCTAAGCTCTAGTAAAACAGGACAATGATCACTATGTTTTACACCCGTAAGTATCACGGCGTGCTTGAGCCTGTGCGTCATAGAGCTGCTTACTAAATTGTAATCAATACGCCAACCTAAATTCTTGTTGCGCGAATCGGCTCTGTAGCTCCACCAGCTGTATTGGTGTGGATTTTGGTTGAAGTGCCTAAAGGAATCTGTGAATCCGCTATTGATAAAACTCTCCATCCACTCGCGTTCTTCGGGCAAAAAACCGCTCGATCTTGAATTGGAAATTGGGTTATGAATGTCGATAGGTTTATGGCAAATATTATAATCGCCACAAAGCACTAAATTTGGAATTTTTTTCTTCAGATCGTTGATGTATCGATGGAAAAAATCGAGCCATTTCATCTTAAAATCTTGCCGTTCATCACCACTACTACCACTCGGATGATATACACTCATTACCGAATGATCCTCGTAATCAGCACGTATCACGCGACCTTCAAAATCGTATAATTTATTTCCGCAACCGTATTCTACATGTTTTGGTTTTTGTTTTGTAAAAATGGCCACACCACTATAACCCTTTTTTTGTGCGGGATGCCAGTATAAATGATAACCCAATTCTTCAAATTCTAAAAGCCCTACTTGTTCGGGATTTGCCTTAATTTCTTGTATGCAAAGCACATCCGGATCGGCACTTTTCATCCAATCAATCAGGCCTTTTCCTAATGCCGAACGAATTCCATTTACGTTGTAAGTAATTATCTTCATAAGACTTTCAAATTAAGGTGATGCAAAGGCAAAAACAAAAAAATTAGACGGCAAAGCTTGCACAATTTACTAACTTTAAAAACGTTTAATATTAATGCTAAACCTGCGTAAATACCTTTTGCTATTGCTGTTCGGCTCATGCTGCACTGAGGTAAACGCGCAATATTTTAGAAGCGCGCGCGTAAAAACATTCCAAGTAAAAAGCGATACTTTGAAATTAGATAGTTTAAGTTTAATAAAGGAAAGTGTGAGCCTTACGTATTTTTGGACCGGTGATTCATTAAAAAAACCCGAAATAAACTACCCTTTACACGCGTTAATATTTAAAAACGGAAAGCCGGATAGTATTTTGGTGAGCTATCGTGTTTTTCCCTTCAATTTTGAGCAATTGTATTTTCATAAAGATGCATCTCAACTTTACACCGATCTTTCGATGCCAGATCGACCATTTACGATAAAGTACGATAAGAATAATTACAACTCCCATCTTTTAAAAAATGATGGATTAAATAAAAATGGAAATATCAGCAGGGGGATTTCGATAGGAAATAATCAAGATGCCGTTTTAAACTCGAATTTAAATTTGCAGGTTAGCGGCAAATTAACCCCTGAGATAGATATTTTGATGGCGGCCACGGATAATAATATTCCTTTTCAGGCCGATGGAACAACCGCGCAGTTACAGGAATTTGATAAAGTATTTGTACAATTGAATAATGAGAGCACAAAATTAGTTGTGGGAGATTATCAATTAAGCCGTCCGCAAAATTCTTACTTCATGAATTTTTACAAGCGCGCTCAAGGGATAAGCCTGGATAATGTGTATTTGGATAGCACTAATAATAAACCCGTAACGTTTAAAACACAAGTGGCCGGTGCCATTTCGCGAGGAAAATTTTCTCGCATGGTGTTTTTTGGAACAGAAAATAATCAAGGCCCTTACCGTTTACGCGGGGCCGATAATGAACCGTTTATTATTGTGTTGAGCGGAACAGAGAAAATTTATATTGATGGAAAATTATTATTGCGCGGGCAAGAAAATGATTATATCATAGATTACAATACCGGCGAGCTAACTTTTACGGCAAGGCAACAAATAACAAAAGATAAACGTATTGTTGCGGAATTTCAATATGCCGAGCGTAATTACGCGCGATCGTTGTTTTTATTTTCGGAAGAGATACAAGGCAAAAAAGCTAAAGTATATTTTAATTTTTTTAGCGAGCAGGATAATAAGAATCGCGCTTTACAACAAAGTTTAACGCAAGAACAAAAAATAGCACTAGCTCAAGTTGGCGATACTTTAGAAAAGGCTTACACTAGCGGTGCCACAATTGCAACATTTAATAACAGCGATGTATTCTATTTAAAAAGAGATAGTGTTGTGAATTTTGTTGTTCATCCAATTTATGTTTATAGTACTAATGCCGATAGCGCAAAATATCTTGTGAAGTTTAGCAACGTTGGTACGGGAAAAGGAAATTATATCCAAGTTGCTTCTGCTGCTAATGGAAGAGTTTATAAATGGATAGCGCCCATAAATAATGTGCCGCAAGGAAGTTTTGAGCCTTTAATTCCTTTGGTTAGTCCTAAACAAAGCCAGATGTTTACAGCCGGATTTAATTACTCGATTACCAGCCAAAATAGTTTGCAAGTTGAAGGTGTTTATACAAAAAACGATATCAATACATTTAGTTTCGCCAACAAAGGAAATGATGAAGGTAGTGGCGTGAAAATACTTAGCAAGAATGCAAGGCCATTAAACCTGCCCGGGCGAAAGGCGGGAAAAGATTCGTTAGGACAAACATCCAAATTGGTTTACAATATAAATTATGAGTTCGTACAAAACAACTTTAAGCAAATAGAGCGCTTTAGAAGCATAGAATTTGATAGGGATTGGAACAGATCGTTAACAGGAAGTATATTAAATGATCAGCACATTGGAAATGTGGAATTAGGGTTTGTGAAAACAAAAGGATTTTCAAGCATTTATCAATTCAATAATTTTATTGAGGGAAATTCGTATAAAGGTATTCGCCATAATTTGATGAACAGATACAATAACAAAAATTTTAGTGGGCAATATTCAGGTTCTTATTTAACGAGTAACGACAAGATCACGAGCACAAATTTCTATCGACACAAAACATTTGCTTACCAAAAACTAGGAAAAGTAAAGCTTGGATACGTGGATGATTTTGAGAACAATAAATTTGTTTTGGATAGCACACGAAGATTTACTCCTCGCACCTATCAATTTTGGGAATGGGAAGGAAGTATTAGCAGCGCCGACTCGAGCATGAATTTTATGAAACTATTTTATAAAGAGCGTCGCGATAAACAAGCGTATAATAACGAAGTAAAAGATAGCACCATGGCTACTAATATTGGATTTCAAGCCAATATCAACAGCATAAAAAATAATCCTTTCGCGGTTTACGTTACTTATAGGCAATTGAATTTAAAGAACACCATTAGCTCAATTTTAAAACCGGATAATACATTTTTGAATCGTTTGGAATATAATCCCCGTTACTTTAAAGGATTATTAACGATGGGTATTTTTTATGAAACGGGTTATGGTTTAGAAAATAAACGCGAGTATTATTACATTGAAGTTGCACCCGGTCAAGGGCAATTTTCGTGGTTAGATTACAATAAAGATAATATCAAGCAACTTAACGAATTTGAAATTGCGCAATTTAGTGACCAAGCAAGATATATTCGTCTTTATGCGCCCACCAATCAATATGTAAAAGTGCTACAGAATCAATTGAGCGCAAGTGTAAATATCCGTCCACTTACTTTATTGCGCGAAAAGAAAAGTAAGAGTGCCAAATTTGTGAGCCGATTTGCTTTACAAACCGCGTACCGTATTGATAATAAAACCATGGATAACGGCGAATTGTATTACTTCAATCCATTTTTAAACATTGATGATACACTGATGATTGCTAATACAAATAACTTTCGTCAAAGTTTTTTCTTTAATCAATCCTCTTCGGTTGTTGGCGGCGATTATACCTATATCAATAACGCTTCCAAACAATTATTAAACAATGGTATAGAAACACGTTTGCTGGAGACTCACGAAATAAAAGGGCGTTTGAATTTTGCCAAATGGTTTACCTTTAATTCATCAGGACTTATTGGGATAAAAGGAAATCATTCATTGTTATTTGCCAGCAGAAACTATTTACTACATACGCTTGAAACCGAACAAAAACTTAGTTACCAGCCAGGAACAACTTTTAGAATAAGTGTGCTTTATAAATATGGAGAGAAAGCGAATACCTACGCTGAAGGTTTCCAGAGAGCATTTATACATAATGCAGGATTAGAATTAAAATACAACCAAACCGAAAAAGGAAGTTTTAATGTGCGTATTGATCTTTTACAAATGCGATACAACGATGTTGAATCATCGGCTATTGCGTTTGAGATGTTGAATGGACTAGCAAACGGAACAAATTACACTTGGGAATTACTTTACCAGCGCAATATCAATAGTAATTTACAAATAAGTATTAATTATAACGGACGAAGATCTGCCAGCGCAACAAGCGTAGTTCATTTAGGTGGCGGAACAATAAGAGCTTTCTTTTAGTTGGTTAGTTTATTTACTACCTTACTAATTCATAAACTCAGTAATTACTTTTTGAGTAGATAACCCTTTTCTAAGGTAACAGTTTCTTTTGCGCCTAATTTTAATTCAAATGTTTCGCTGATCTCCTGAAAGCCTTTTTTCTTAACGTCTATCTTGTAGCCTTGTCCACCTTTTAATGTCAAAAAGTATTCTCCGTTCTCATTTGTGTTTGTAGAAGCTACATGAGTTCCGCTAGCATCGCTAATAATGATCTCTACTTCTGCAACACCATAGCCTTCGTATCCATCGCGAACAGTTCCTTTTAAAATACTTAAACCATCATTTATTTTTAGTTTATTGTCTTTTTCAAGAATAGCGTAATCTTTTAAATTAATCATATAAATATCGCTCTCGCCCATTCCTCCTGCTCTTTCGCTCGAGAAATATGCTGTTTTTCCATTTGCACTAATACTTAACTGCCCTTCTTTTCCGGAACTATTAATAGGATAACCTAAATTCATTGGCGCGCTCCATTTTCCGTTCTCTAAAACTGTTTTAAAGATGTCGTAGCTACCAATACTGGTTGGTCCGTTACTACAAAAGAATAATGTTTTTCCATCGGGTGCCAAAAACATTCCACCCTCATCGTAAATACTATTTATTGGTGCGCCCAGATTAACCGGTTTGCCCCATTCTTTTTTATTAATCTTTTCAACCATCCAAATATCACTTCCACCTAAACCACCTTTGCGCTCACTGAAGAAAAATAAACGTTTTCCATCTGGCGATACACAAGCGCCGCCTTCCCAATAACTTGACGCTACAGGTTTACCAAACTGCTCAGGCGTTTTCCATTTGCCATTATTTATTTTACTTACAAATACGTCTCCACCGCGGCTCATTTTATCGTTCAGATCATTCTTATAAAGAAAGATCTGTTTTCCATCGGGTGATATACTTGTACAAGCATCATGTCCGTTTGTATTAACCGAACCAGGCACAGACTTTGCGTTAGCATATTTATGAACCGAGGTGTCGAAACCTGCAATATATATGTCTTCAAAATATTTTCCATCTCCTTCTGCATCCAAAGCAGATCCAACATTTTCCGGACGGCGGGTTGTAAACACCAAAAGCGAACCATCAGCAGTAATGCAAGGATTTTTATCATCGTATTTACTATTAATATCTCCTGCATTTATGATCTCTACATCAACAGGGCTTGCTATTAATTTTTTTGCGGTATTACATTGTTCAATAAATACAGTTGCATCTTGATTATCTGCATCGCCCGATTTAGAATTGGTTGTACACAAGTTAAATTCAGTAATAGCCTCATCGAATTTCTCCTCTCCTTGAAGAATTTTACCCAATACAAAATGACTGGCGGCTTTATTTGGATTTAAGCCGATAGATTTATTCAAATTCTCCTTTGCCTTATCGTACTTACTAAGCATATAATTACAATTACCCATGTAGTAAAACAAATTAGCATCATTAGGAGATGTTTTTGAGATCTCTTCTAATGAATTAACGGCCCTTAAATACTGGCCGGCATACATTTTTTGTTTTGCCAATTCAATTTTTGCTTTGTCGGCTGTGTTTGTAAATACATTTTGACCAAATACAGAGGTACTGATCGATGCGAGGATGAAGATGTGTTTTAGCATAACGAAATTATAATGAAACTAAAGTACTAATTTTTTATAAGTTAAAGCAGTATTGTTTTTAACGGCCTATATCGTCGATTACTAGGGGCTTGTAGGGATTTACGGAAAACCGATATGTCACCCCCTCTGGGGTTCTGGTCTATCAATAAATATTGCTTCTACCAAGATGTCGGCCCCTCCGGGGCTACCAAGATGTCGCTCTTCGGGAGCTTGGATTTTTAAATCCCTTAAGGAGCGACCTATTGATTTTGGCCTTTTAAAAATATCTTTCTGCGTGACAAAATGTCCCGTGCTACTTTAAGATTCGGATGTTATGGTTGGGCGGGACATTTTGTCCCGTAAGGAAAAACAAAAACCCCCAACATTATGTTGAGGGTTTAAATTTATTTTCCTTTACCCGGATTTGGCGGGGTTTTTTGTGGTGTATCTTTTTTCACAGGTGTTTGGCCTGCTGCACCCGGTATATTTGCCAAAGGCATACCGTCTAATTTTTTCTTAACCGACAATAAAATATCATCTCCCGGCTCGGTATACAACACATTACCCATGCTTGTATCCAATACGTATTTATATCCGCCTTCTTTTGCAACGGCTTCAATTCCTTTTTTAGCTTTCTCCATAATAGGCGCTGTTAACTCGCCATATTTCTTTTGGTAATCTTGCTGTGCTTGCCCACGGAAATCTTCAATACGGCGCTGCATTTGAGTTAGCTCTTCTTCTTTGGTCTTTCTTACCAATTCGCTCATTGTTTCACCAGCAGCCATATAATCGCTATATTTTTTTTGAAACTCTTCCGTCATCTTTGCGATCTCTCCTTCTAAGTTCTTTAAATAATTTTGCGCTACGTCTTTAGCCGTTTTAGTTTCAGGCATTAAACTCACTAGGGAATCTAAACTAATATGTGCTATTTTTTGCGCGCTTAAACCCGCAGTGCATACAGTTGCTGCTAAAATAAATACAGCTTTTCTAATTGATCTTTTCATCTTGTCTTTTATTTTTTAGTTATTGTAAGATGGAATAGCAAGGGCCATTTCATCTTGTCTTTTGTTTTTATTTCTTGTATCCTAATAAACTTAAAACGTCGTCGCTCACATCATACTTTGAATTGGCGTACAATATTGAAACTTGCCCTGCTTTATCCAAAACAAATCCTAATCCCTTTTTCTCAGCCGCGGTTTTAATAGCGTTGTAAACCTTATCTTGTATTGGTTTTACAAGCTCTACTCTTTTTTTGTATAACTCTCCATCCACACCAAAACGCGATTTTTGAAGATCTTTTGCTTCTTTTTCTTTATTAATGATCTCGTTCTCTCGCTTCTTCTTCATATCATCTGTGAGCAATACTGCATCAGCTTGATATGCTTTATATAATTTATCTATCTCGGTGTACTTTCCTTCAATTTCTTTTTGCCATTGAATGCTAGTTTTATCCAATTCGGTTTGTGCCGCTTTGTATTCAGGTATCTGTCCCAAAATATAATCGGTATCAACGTAACCAAATTTAGCTGCCGTTTGTGCATTAGAGATAAACGCTACAAAACAAACCAGTACTGTTAAAATGCCCTTTTTCATGTTTTTAAGTTTGTCCATAAAACGTGCCAATTTACACATTTATTTGAAATTAACATTTTTTTAGAGTTCGCCCAGCATACCACCAATAGTGAAGTGGAATTGCCCTTTGCCATTTCCTGCTCCTTGTTGTCCAATATTATCAAAGCCCCAACCGTAATCAATCCCTAATAAACCAAACATTGGAAGGAATACCCTTAAGCCCACCCCGGCGCTACGTTTTACCTGGAATGGATCAAATGTTTTGAAGCTTGCATATGAATTACCTGCTTCGGCAAAACCTAACACATAAATTGTTGCTTGTGGGTTGAGCGTAATTGGGTAACGCAATTCCATTGTATAACGCGCCACTATTGGATCGCCGGTTAATGGTGATAAAGATCCATCAGGATAACCACGAAGAGCAATTATCTCGCGAGCCACAAAATTTTGGAAACCACTTAAACCACTACCACCCATGTAAAAACGTTCGAAAGGACTAAATCCAACTTGTTTATTATAGTGTGCAAGGAATCCGTAACCAACTTTTGTTCTTAATACAAGATTACGAGCTTCTTTTCCTTCCGCAGCTTTTTTATTGGTTAACTGTGTGAACCACTCGGCTGTGAATTTATATTTTTGATACTCGATGAACTTGAATTTTTCGTTAATCGTTAAGTCAGCATAGTTTTTTCCATTAAACAAAGAGTACGGTGGAGTTAACTGCCCAAAGAATGTAAAGTTAGATCCGGTTTTTGGATAAATAGGCTGATCGACCGAGTTACGTTGAATTGTGATGTTGGTGTTGACATCGTGCGCATATCCTGTTCTGAAAACAAATGAGCTGTATTGATAAAGATCATAATAGTTGTAATTTAACGAATTGAACATGCTAAAGTAGTTATCAGGCCAGATCAAACGGCGGCCAAAATTTACTGAACCACCATAAATCTTCATACTCGCGTTTTTTGGATTGCGAATTCCTTCTTCCTTATTAATAAGCATTGGCTCACCGTTACTAAATTTCGTATGGAAGGTAGAGAAGGTTAATGAATTTGGCTTTTTTCCACCCAACCAAGGCTCTGTGAAAGAGAAATTGAAAGATGTATAAAATTTTCCGTTGGTTTGCGCTCTAACAGATAAACGTTGGCCATCGCCACTTGGTAAGGGTTGCCATGAACTCTTTTTAAAGAAATTACGCATCGAGAAGTTATTGAAGGTAACACCTAATGTGCCAATGATGCCAATTCCACCTTGTCCGCCTTGTCCACCTGCTCCATTAAATGCATTATTACGTCCGCCATAACCACCGCTTAATTCGATTTGATCGCTAGGCTTCTCTTCAACTGTATATTCAATATCCACTGTTCCATCCGCTGGATTTGGAGTTGGAACCACATTCATTTTCTCTGGATTAAAGAATGTGAGCTGAGATAATTCACGTTGCGTTCTAATAATATCCGAACGACGAAATAACTGCCCCGGCCTTGTTCTTATCTCACGATAAATAACATGGTCGTTGGTTTTATCATTTCCTTTTACAGTTACTTTATTAATAATAGCTTGCTTTCCTTCATAGATCAAAATATCATAATCAATGGTATCATTATGTACATTACTTTCTTGTGGTATCAAATTAAAAAAGAGATAACCGTCATCCATATATAATGAAGAGATATCAAATCCATTTGGATTCATGTATAATTTCTGATCCAGTTTCTCTTGATTATAAATGGTACCGGCTTTGATATTAACAATGGTATCTAATTGTGAGCTGCGATATTTTGTATTTCCGTACCATTTGAATTTACCGAAGTAATATTTATGACCTTCATCTATGGTTACATCAATATTCACGCGGTCGGGCCCTACAAAGTAAACGGTGTCTTTAACTATTCTCGCATCGCGATATCCTTTTGAATTATATTTTGTGATGATGTCTGGAAGATCACCTGCCAAATTCTCTTCTAGGTATTTACCTGAATTGAAAGGATTATACCAATGATGAGCTTTACTCTCTTTTAATTTGCGCCTACACTGTCCGTCACTTAAAACCGTATTTCCTAAGATGTTCACTTTTTGGATACGAACTTTTTCACCTTTGTTTACTTTAATAGTAAGAATAACGTGAGGCGTTTTGGTAGTAAGGTCTTTCTCTTGAATTACTTCAACTTTATTAAAGAAAAAACCTTTGTTCCTGTAATGATCATTCACCGTATTTTTAACCGACCCCAAAAGATAATCGGTGATCACGCGTTCTTTTAATAAACGAATCTGGCCTCTGATCTCATCTGCATCTGTTTTTCGTACACCGTCAAATTTGAATTTTGAAAGACGTGGACGCTCTACTACTTTGATCACTAAAAAAATTGTGTTACCAACTCTTTTCTCTCTTTCTTCGTAGATATCGATACTTTCAAAAAGGCCTTGTTTCCAAAGTGCTTTAATTCCATCGGTGATCTTATCGCCGGGAATTGTGATCTCATCATCTTGCTTTAATCCTGAAAGCAATTTGATCACATTTTTATCTGAGTTCTCGGCGCCTTCAAAATTAATACCGCCTATTTTGAATTTCTTTGGTGATTTTATAACGTTCAGCATCAAACTATCGTCTTGTGCGTTTAATGAAAAACACAACACAAAAAGAAAACATATGATACTTGCTCTTTTCATCATTAATTGTTGGTGATCTGGTCGCTAGTTAATCCAAAACGTCTTTCGCGGTTTTGATAAGATAAGATGGCTTTATAAAACTCGTTTTTTCTGAAATCGGGCCAAAGTACGTCGGTAAAGTAGAACTCGGCGTAGGCCAATTGCCATAATAAAAAATTACTGATACGGTTTTCGCCACTCGTTCGGATCATTAATTCGGGATCAGGATATTTGGAAGTACATAAATATTTTTGGATGGTGTTTGAAGTAATATCTTCAGGTTTCAATTTTCCTTCTTTCACTAATTGCGCGATCTCTTTTACCGAATGAGTTATCTCCCATTTACTAGAATAGCTTAAAGCAAGGATAAGGGTAACTTTAGAGTTGTTTGCTGTGATATTAATAGATTCTTGTAATTCATCCTGGCATGATTTTGGTAAACTTGTAAGATCTCCAATAGCTTGAAGTTTTACACCATTCTTGTTTAAGTTAGGAGTTTCAAGACTAATAGTAGCCACCAATAATTCCATTAGGGCGTCTACTTCTTCTTTTGGACGGTTCCAGTTTTCGGTACTAAACGCATAAAGAGTAAGGTATTTTACACCTACTTCAGCACAAGCCTCCACTATTTCGCGAACCGAGTTAACGCCTTCGTGATGGCCAAAAACCCTATCTTCTCCTTGTTGTTTGGCCCAACGGCCATTCCCATCCATGATAATAGCCACGTGTTGAGGCACGTTAGCTTTGTTTATCTGGCTTAGGTAGTTCATTTTGCTTAGTGTGCAAAGATAACAAAATCATAAAAGTGGGCAATTATAGTAAGAGAATTAGAGATTTTTAACAGGAGAAAGTCTTAATCACAAAGTTAAGGCGTTGTAGATGTTCAAATAAGTTGAAGCAGCATTTTTATTATTGAAATGCGTTATAGCAATATCTCGGTAATTGGCATTCTTTTTAATGAATTCCAGAAAAACTTGTGCAGATTTTTTATACTCGTTATCGGTAAATTCTGATAACAAAACACCACCTTTGTGCTCGTTAAAGTAAAGATCATTATCGCCAATACCTTGATTAGTGATTATAGGAAGATCCATGGCCCAACACTCTGCCATTTTTGTTGGTGAGGATGCAATCTTAGAAAAAACAGGCTTAATAAAATAAATGGCGGCTTTTGCTAAAGCCAGGTAAGATGGCACATCCTTATAAGAAGCACATTCGACAGAAATGATCTCTTTTTGAGAAGTAGAATAACTGTTAAGAATGTGAGGTAATTCATTTTTGTCTTTTGTTAAGATCAATAGTTTGATGTTTGGGATGAACTCTTTCCATGCGAGTGCGCAATCGATCATTTCTTTTGTACAATACCAAGTGCCAATAGAACCTGTGTAGATCAATAAAAAATCGTTTTCGGAAACACCGTTTGGCAAGTGTGCTTTTTGTGTTTTGCTTCTATCAAACTTTTCCATGTTGGTACAACAAGGAATAACCTCTGCTTTTTCGTTGATGGGGATTCCTGGGAATTTGTTCATCAAATTTCTTAACGATGCGTTAGTAAGAGTAACGATAAAATCAGCATGCCGAAGAAATTGTTTTTCTTTGAATTTGAAATAACTGTAAAATATATAATGCAAAGGGTTATTCTTCTTCCAAATTCCTCCATCCACGCGTTCATCGGCCCAAAAACCACGCATATCGAATAAGAATGGAATTCCTTTTTGTTTTTTTAGTTTTAATCCTATGAGTGCCGACAAATAGCTTCTACAATGTGTGAGTGAGATCTTTTTTGTAGCAACCACTTGTTCGGCCATTGTTTGAAGTTGCTTTACGTAATTATATCGGGTAATAAAATTTCCTTGTTCGTTATACTCAATATATTGCCATTCGATGGAAAGACCTTTGATAAGATCTTCAATACCCTGTTTTTCGGTTTTCAATACGGATGGTTTTTCACAAGATAATACGGTGATGGAATAACCTTGTTGTGCTAAAGCTACTACATACGGCAAAATTTGCGATTGCCCAAGAGGATCGCTTAAACCGTCGAAGGTAATATAGAGTGTGTTATTGCTCAATGAGATTATTTATTTAACTTTAGTTGCCTTATGGATGTGTTTGACGCTTTGATATCTCCTTTTTACCTGATGTTGGTGTTGTTTGTTGCCTATAAATATAAGGCAAAACATCAACACAAAAGTGAGGCCTACAAATATTTTATACCAGGATTACTTGCGAAAATTGTTGGTGCGATTTGTTTAGGATTGGTTTATTTTTATTATTACGGTGGTGGGGATACAGTCAATTATTTTAATACGGCTTCGGCATTTGTAGATCTTTTCTATTCGAACAAAAGTGAATTTATGCATATTTACTTCGGAGATCCTTTCTACTCTGAATACTATTTAATAAAAGGAGATGCCAATTTCGTTTACTGGATAAACGATCCATACGCTTTTTTCGTTTCAAAATGCTTTTTCCCAATTGTGCTACTTGGTGCCAAAAGCTACATGGCCTCTTCCATATTGGTTGCTTCCATTTGTTATATTAGTGTATGGCAATTGTACATGTTGTTTGTTAATGAATTTCCGGCGCTATATAAAGAATTTGCGTTTTCGATCTTGTTTGTGCCATCAGTAACTTTTTGGGGAAGTGGCATCATGAAGGATAGTTTATCGTTTTCGGCAGCTTGTCTTTATGTTCATGGTTTTTATTGGTTCATCATTCATAAACGCTATACTTTTATGAATGCATTTTCTATATTACTTTCCGCATTTCTTTTAATATATGTAAAGCCTTATATTTTGTTTGCGCTATTTCCAGGCTCAATTGTTTGGTATGTGGCCCTTAAAGTGGTAAACATTAAAAATGGTTTGATCAGAATTCTATTAGCGCCCGCCATCATTACAGTTGGTGGATTGATCACCTTTAGTTTAATAAATAATTTAGGTGACAAATTAGGAAAATATTCTATTGATAAGGTTTTTGACACCGCGCATGGTGCTCAACAAGATCTAAAACAAAGTTATTACAAAGGAAATACATTTGATATTGGCGATTATGAACCAACGTTAATAGGTTTAATATCGGTATCTCACAAAGCTGTTTTTGCCGCATTATTCAGACCAACATTTCTAGACGTTCGTAATATTATTATGCTTTTTTCAGCGCTTGAGAATACATTCTTGCTTTTGTTCTGCCTTTATTTGCTTGTAAAACTTAGGGTTTATCGATTCTTTTTATTGATCAGATCCCACCCTCTTGCACTTTTTTCAATGATTTTTGCTTTGTTCTTTGCAGTGTCGGTTGGTGTGTCAATTTCAAATTTTGGAACACTGGTGCGTTTGAAGATTCCATGTATCCCTTTCTTCATTTCAAGCTTGGTGATAGTAAATTATTTAATGGCAACAAAAAGCAAGGCCATTTCTCCTCAAGTAGCATAGATCAGTTCATCCATTTGTGATGCCACATTTGAAACATGAGTATACGCCATACCCTTTGTTCCAAACCAGTTTCTCCCTTTATAAAATTGGAATAAAGAGAACTAATATACTTTGGATTAAAAACGCCTTGCGAGGTAATGATGCTTGGATTAAAATAGGTTTCAACAAGTGGCCGTAACTCATTTCTTAACCAGGCAGCTAAAGGAATAGAAAATCCCATTTTTGGTCGGTCAAGAAGTTCTTTAGGAATGTACTGGTGTGTGATCTCTTTTAAAATGTGCTTTTTTACTCCCTTATGATATTTAAACTCATCAGGTAATTGTGCCACAAGCTCAACAAGTCGATGATCCAAATAGGGTTCTCGGGATTCAAGACTTTGTGACATTGAGCATCTATCCACCTTTTGTAAAATATCGTTTTGCAAGTACGTTTTGTAATCCATTAACATAGCATACGACAATGGCGAAAGTGATTCGAGTTTTACATTTGTATCATCGTACTCCATTTTTAATGATTCAGCTCCTCCGACAAATAAGTTCTTCAATTCTTCATCCGCAAAAAGAACATTTAAGTTACGGGCGATGTTTTTTGTGGAAGGGTCTCTTAGCAAATCTTCTATTTTCAATATTTTCTGATTGTGCTTAAAATTCTCTTCGCCAATAAATAAATTTTTGAATGGATTATTCTTTAAAATTAAATGCGCCGTTTTTCGCAACGCCGCCGGTGTACTTTGTAGTAAAGAACCTTGTTTCACAATATAATCGTAGCGATTATATCCCGCAAAAACCTCATCACCTCCGTCGGCACTTAAAGCAACTTTAACCTTTTTCTTGGTTTGTTTACTTACCATCAATGTAGGTATAGCACTACTATCTCCAAAGGGCTCGTCGAAGTATGTTGGCAGATCAACCACAATATCTAAAGCATCTTTTTGTGAACACATGTATTCAAAATGTTCCGTTCCCAAATGTTTAGCAATGGCCTTTGCATAAGGTGCTTCGTTTAATGTGTTATCTGAAACACCAATGGTGAAAGTTTGTAATGGTTTACTCCTGTTTTTTTGCAAGATGGCGGTTAAGCATGCACTATCATATCCTCCGCTTAAAAAAACGCCTACTGGAACATCCGAGATCATGCGATACTCGAATGCTGAGCTAAGCATTTTTTCAGTTTCTTCTTTTGCTTCTGCAAAAGAAATATTCAGTTTCGGCTTCAGATACGCATCAGAAACATCCCAATATTTTTTTATGTTTACTTCTCCGTTATTTATTTTAAATACTAAATAATGCCCAGGCAAAAGCTTTTGACATGATTTGAAAATGCAAAACGGCGCAGGTATATACCCAAGCTGAACAAAAGAGGCAATCGCATTTGTATTTATTTCCTTTTTAAAATTTGGATGACAGTGAAATGCTTTTAACTCGGAAGCAAATAAAAACAATCCATCGTTCCAGTAATAAAAAAAAGGCTTAATTCCGCCGCGATCTCTGATACAGATCAATTCATTCTTTTGCTCATCGAATATTGCAATGGCGAACATTCCGAGAAGCCTATTTACAAGATCCAAACCCCATTGTTTATAGGCAATTAAAATAACTTCGGTGTCGGATGAACTTACAAATTTGTATCCCAAATTTTCTAGTTCTATTCTTATTTCCTTAAAATTATATATCTCGCCGTTAAATACTATCCAAAAATTCTCGTATTGCATGGGTTGATTACCTGTAGACGTGAGATCAATAATTGATAGCCGTGTATGCGAAATGCCTACTTGTGCCTTTTGAGTAGAAAATAATTTGTATCCATTATCATCTGGTCCTCTATGATGAAGACTTGAGTTCATCTCTTTCAATAGATCAGCTGAAGAGTTTTGTTTATAGTCTATGAAACCTGAAATGCCGCACATGAGATTAAAAATTATTCTTCTTTGATCTTTGTCTTTTATATAAAGCGTTAACAAAAAGAATTAAAAATAAATAAGGCAAAATAATGATGATAAAATAAGTTGTTCTATGGAACAATTTCATTCTTTTTGCCGGAAATTTACCAATCTCTCCATAATCTACTGTTTTCATTAAAGCGTTAAATAGTTCAATTGGCATATGGCTTTTGTAAACCTTAAAAAGCGAATCTCTATTAGCGCGATAATAATCCATACTTTGATGAGGCACATTTACTTTTGACCAATCTGGTTCTAGTGAAACATCATATGTATGCCAATTTCCCATGTATTTTACCTCAGCAATAAAATGCCCGGGACCTTCCTTTTTTCCTAAACCAACACTTCGTGCTTGAATGCCTTTTTGTTTTAAGGCTTGCAGGAATACTATTGTTTGCTGACTACATAGACCTTCCTTATGTTTTAAAATATCATCCGCATCAACAATTGCGGCAAAATGATCCCAAAATAATTTTCCTGCAAAACTTGCGATCCAATTATCTGATAAAGAATAATTAGCCAACCCGTGTTTAAATCTTAATTTTGTTATTCTGCTTAAACTCTCAACGAATTGGATAGTATCAAATTTTGAAGAATTAGTCAAGTTATCACTATAATTAACAAGATCGTCTACACATCTTATAGCATTTAACTTTTTATCGAATAATTCGTGGTCCTTTAAAATAACTCGATCATTGGAGGGCAGTTTTAAAATAAAAGGTAGTGAGGCAATGACAAATAATAGAAAAAACACGATCTCTTTCTTATTCCTTTTAAGCATAACTAAAAAACCAGTGCTCATTCTTAATTAAAACTGTGATTTCTTTTCGAAAAATATTTATTTACTTTTTCGATACCATAAGTCCGACTAAATATAAGGTTTTTTTCTAAAGGAGCTAATATTAGATATTTAAATTCTAAAACACTAAATGTTTAATAATGGCAAGAAACCGTCTTGTAAATATTTCTCTATAGTTGGTCTTAAGTGACAATCTCAAATATTTAAAAGATATCCTTTTATGGTTACTTAAAACTGCGTGTAGAGCTATATACGATAGCATGTGGGCCTTGATCTCATTTACTGCTGTAGGATAAATTTTAATAAAAACCTCATCCCTACCAACACTTGCAACCAATTCTTGCATACGACTAAGAAGTTTCCCCTCGTTGAATATCATTACACTTCTTTCTTCATGGTTAACTATATAACTTGTTATTGTCGGAACCATATATATCTTGTAACGAGCAGATAATCTCAACCAAAGGTCCCAATCCTCTGAAACAGATAATTTACGCGATTCATTGAACGGAAATTTTAGCGCGATTTCTTTTTTCAGAAAAACGCCATTGCAACTTAATATATTTCCACCCACCAAAATTTCATTCGCTAAGGCAGCGTCGCCAACATTACTTTTTACAAGTTCCGTATTGCTATTCTTTACCATATAGTTCAAGTGAAACAGTTCGGGAAAGTTCTTATCTAAAATAGTTTTGTTCGCCGTTAAAAGATGATTGGGTTTAGCAAGGTCATCTGAATCAAAAAAGTTGATATAATCACCTTTGGCTTGCTTTGCTCCAAAATTACGCGCAAAACCTCTTTCGCTATTCGGGATCTTATAATAGGCGACTTTTGATGTAACGATGTTCCTAACAATTTCTTCTGTATCATCAGTGCTCCCATCATCAACAATTATCACTTCAAAATTCTGGTATTCTTGCTCGAGTAGCGATATCACAGTTTTTGTAATAAGGCCAGCTCTATTATACGTTGGTATAACAATAGAGAAAAGGATCTTATCTTTTATATTTTCTTTGTGGGTCACAATTAAACGATCTTACAATAAATATCCGACCCTTTGAAATTATTTTCCCAGCCTAAATTCAATTCCATATTGTTCTCTGCATTAAATATAGTATAACCATTTCTCTTTAGGAAATCGCTCATAGCTTTTAAACTCGCTCCTTGGGCTTCTAAATTTGCATCATTTGCCTCAATAAATAGTGCGGGTTTGAATTCTCTAATGGTCGTTTGAGAACCTTCCAGAACTTTCATTTCAAATCCCTCTACATCTATTTTTATAAGGTTTATTTTGCTAATCGCATTAGTCTTTGAATACTCATCAAGCGTTGTCACAACTACTTCCTCAATTTGGGTACTCACTTTTTTACCGGCAGGCTTGATCCTGTTACCGCCTGAATTTTTTGCATTCTCAACATACATCGTTAATTTTTCGGCTTTCTCTCCAAGAGCCAAATGCTCTAGAGTTATGTTATATATGCTTGGGTTTAAAGATAAATTCTCCTTAAAGCGTTTGTATGTCTTCGTAAAAGGTTCAAAACTATAAACCTTACCACTGCCTCCAATTCTTTCAGCCATCATTAAAGCAGTTTGCCCAATATTTCCGCCAACGTCGATCACAACATCACCTTCTTTTAAATATTTCAAAGAGCCAAATGAAGAATCATTCTCAGAAAAAAAATAAAGCACCCATGATTGGTAATCATTTAAATTCAATTTGAATTCTATTCCAAAACGCTTACAATAACGTACATCTCGTTCTGTATAAAACGTATTTGGTGGGGCTAACTTTATGATCACATTTCTTTTCTTAGTTCGTTGTATCCACCATATTAAAAAAGATTCCATTGGCCGGATCTTAAAAGCTGTATGTACTATCCTCAATAGAAGTGATTTCATGATCTATACGGCTAACTCTAGATACTGATCGCAAACAGGGTCAATAGAAAATCTTGTTATAACAGTATCGTGAATATTCGATCCCAACTTTTTAAGGTCGTCAATTCTGGTATAATACTTTTCTATCATTTCTGTCATTTCGTTAACCAAATTATTTGGATCCACCAGAAATCCATTTTGCTCGTTAACAATGTACTCTTCAAAATCACCAACCCTTTTACAAACAATTGATGGCTTATTCAACAATGCTGCTTCTTTAACTACTTGGTTGCTCGCTTCGGTAAAAGAAGGGTGAACTAACAGATCTGCTGCATTTAAATAGTTCATTGTATTGTTTACAAAACCAGTAAACAAAACCTTATCTTCTATTCCCTTGGTTCGTAAAAATTCTACAATTCTTTCTTTCTCCTTCCCCTGGTCCATCATGATCATCTTCACATCCAATTTCTTCTTTAATAAGTTGTCTAAAACCTGAGCTGCCAATACATGTTGCTTGGACCTTGTCATACGGCTAATTATGATCAACAACATCTTACAGTTCATTGTATTTCTGATCTCGCTTGCAATTGCAGGATCAGGTTTATGGTAGAGGTTAAAATTGTAACCTAAATGAATAACTTGGATCTTTTGCGGAGAAACGCCTTCATGCTTGATCATCTGCTCTTTTACTGCGCTAGAAACAACAATAATTCGTTTAGCGAACCTGCTCACCAATTTATCTATACGAAGTGCATTTTTGTTTCCTAAAATCATCACTTCATTTGAATGATGCCTGCAAGGAAAAACCTTTGCTGATATAAAATATTGCGAAAGCAGAGCGATAAGATTAGAAAATTGTAAATGCGAATACACTACATCGATGTTGTGCGCTTTACAAAATCGAATGAGGTAAGTAAAATGTTTTATATAGTGTAATACATTTATTGATCCGGGCGTATATGAATAGGTTCTCACTCCCAATTTTTCCATTTCTTTATGCAATTGCCCGGCTGAACAGGTAGTGAGCAATTGAACACTATGTCCTCTTTTAATAAAGCCTTCGCACAAGGATTCAAGGAATACTGTATGATAATGGTTTTGGTAGTACACTAAAATGTTCATTTTGTACTTTTAAATTCAACATCAAACAATAACTCCTTAGAGCAAAACTCATCCTTTAAAATTGACTTTCCTTGATGTTGGATATGACATTTATACTTTTCCAAAAGATCCCAAATCTGTTCAAGTGATTGCCCGAGTTTTTTTATGCTTTTGGGATGCAAAGCCAAGATTCCTGAAGGTTTATCATGGATAAATGTTTCCTCTGCGCCCCTTAGAGCGTTTAATTCGTAACCTTCTACATCGATCTTTAAAATATTGATCTTTAACTTTTCAGCTCGTCGATAATCGTCAATACTAAACACTTTAACTTCGGTAACATTAACGGTTCTTTCGATTTGCACTAAACTATTAGCGTTTGATCCTTCACCATTTTTAGAAGTTAAATTAAAATTCAACATGCCGCTTTTATCTGCAATAGCGGCATTTACCAATGTGCAATTTGGTAGGTTATTTAGCTCTACAGTTTTTTCAAGGATCTGAAATGTTCCCGGTGTAGGTTCAAAACAAATAACTCTTCCTTTTTTGCTTAACTTTTTTGAAAAGTACACCGAGAACAATCCTATATGAGCGCCTATATCTAAAACCGTATCATTTGGATTTATGATCTTTTCAAAATAATTGAACGTGTCCTTCTCATAACCATTGTTATAGTATCTATAATATCGTATTGGTAAACGAATACTAAATCCATTAATTAGCCGAGAGCGTCCTTTTTTTAACGTTATCAAATCAAGAAGTTTATATATACTTTCTTTTATAAACGACATTTATTAGTAAATATTTTTAGTGTTCATTTTCAAAAAACTTCTTTTCAACCTTCTTTTTAAACCAATAAGGTAAGTTATTATTAAACCGATCGGAGTCTCAAAATTCCTTTCCAAAAGTAAAAGTATATTACTATTGATATGTTTTTTATACATCTGTATTTGATCTTTAGCTTCTTGAAGCTGTATGTCTTTTGCCCTATACGATCGCAAAAGTATAACAACATTCATAATTATAGCATCCACAAAATACTTCGTAAGATCTTGCTTTGTTAAACTAATCGCCTTCATAAGTTCGTTGTCGCTGATGAGTACATTATACTTACTCACCACCTGCTTAAAATGTTCCTTTTTTAACGCATTATAATCTGTTTGTTTATTTCCTTCTCGTTCATGAAAACGTATCGCTGCCAATTGCTCGTTCACGTACGCAACATCTCCGTACTTTAATAACTTAAAACCCAAAACCCAATCGCAAGCAATGATGTCGCTTAAAAATTTTTCCTTTAAAAAGGCCTCACGTTTTATAATGCTTCCTATGATCCAATACTCCGTATTATTGAACATACGTAGGGCGGCATGGTGTTTACTGTATATTCCGGTTGGTAATTTCAACTTCCTTATAATATCTTGTACACTTCCGCCAGCATTAATGATTGCATTTTCATTATAGGCCAATACAAGTTCCTTATGAGAGATCAAAGGCTCCATAGTTTTTTCTATACATCCCTTGAAAAGAAGATCATCTGAGCTTAAAAAACATATGTATTCGCCATTTGCTTTTGAAGCCGCAAAATTAAAATGGTCGTTTAACATTAAATGCGATTCGGGTTTAATGTAAACTATTCTTTCATCATTAAACTCTTTGAATACTTTTTCTGCGCCGTTTGTTGAATGATTATTAGAGATGACGATCTCAATATTTTCATACGTTTGATCAATGGCACTTTGAATACTAGCTCTTAAATACTCATGTTTTTGATCGAACATAGGGATCAAAATGCTCACTAAAGGTATGTTGCCACTTTTCACGAACGAATTATTTTATTTAAAGCAGTCCTTAGTTCAGGTATAATTAAAGTATATATCACAGTAATGCCTAGCAGTACCGATGTCAAACTCAATAAGCTAAATTTTAGATCGAACTGGATCTGAAAAAATTTGATTCCTAAAACTAATCCTATAGAAGCGATCAATGGCAAAGCAACATCGTTTTTATACCAGGTCATTAACTCGCCTTTCAAAAAAAAGTGATGAAAGACGGGAATGCTTACGAGTACATAAGCCGTATTAACTATTAACCAAACAAAACTGGCCCCAAGCGCGCCATATGTTTTGGTTAAAAAATAAAGTAAGGGTATCATGATAATGATAACAATACTATTTTGATAAATCGTAAAACGCGTATTGCCTTTAGCCAACATGAACAAATATGGCACCCACATCATACAATTAAAAACACTTCCCACAACGCACACTTGCAATATGCTAGCTGTATTGCTGGTAAGTTTAATGTTTCCGGTCCAAAACATTAGTATCTCGCTTGCAAAAAAGAATAAAACACAACCGATAGGAAAGATGATTATTGAAACCCAGCGGGCAGTTTGATGATACAGTTTAACAATAGATACTTGATCATTTGTGCTAATCAAACCGGTAAGTTTTGGGAAAACCACCGGCTGAATAGGAGAAATGAGCTGATTAATAGCGCTAGCAATTAAAAAGGCTAAACTATAATAACCCACATATTCAAGAGTTAGCATTTTGCTCACCACTATCTTGTCTAATTGGGTTATAAAAAATGTAATTGCAGAAATACCGGTTATTCCTAAAGCGAATCGCCATATTTTTTTTATCTCCACCCAAGAGAACACTGTTTTGATCTTTGCCAAAAACGCCGGTCGCCAAATATATATTCTTATGACTAACGTAAAAATAATAGTGATAGCGATCTGCCATATGAAATACATTTCTATACTTGCCTCAATGAACATCAGAACAAAAACAACACCTATCGCTTTAACAATACTAAATACTGCGGTAAAAACAGCATTTTGAATTTGCCTTTCAAAGCCCATCATTACCCCATTATAAATACTTATTGGAAATTGAAATACAAACACTATTCCCATAAGCAACACAACTTTTTGAATTATTGAAACCGAAAGATGTTCAGCATTTACCCAATGCGACGCGATCAAATGAGAACAAGACACTATTAATACACCCAGAACAAAAGCAATGAACCAATAAATAATTTCTACCGAAAAAATAAGATCATAAGTACTCTTCAAATTATTGTTAACTGCTCTATCGATGGATATTTGCCTGCTAATAGCGGTACTTAAACCAAGATCTAATAATGAAAGCGTTCCAACTAACGTAGAATAAAATGAGATCAAGCCGTAAGACTCGATCCCTATTAAATTTACGTAGATAGGTACAAAAAATATGCCCACTAGCGCTGTAACTACTCTGCTTAAAAGAGTGATAATAAATTTTGTTTTATCCGATCTAAACCTTGGTTCCATTAAATGATAATTTCTGCATACAGATCAAAATCACTAGCCTCATTTATTTTTACATTCACAAATGAACCAACCGAAATATATTGCGAATTGTCTGCTTTAATTAAAACTTCGTTGTCTACATCAGGGCTGTCAAACTCTGTTCGCCCAACATAAAACTCGCCCTCCTTTCTATCTACTAGAACTTTGAAGGACTTCCCAATTTTTGTTTGATTGTTTTTAAAAGAAATTTCCTGCTGAACTTTCATTACTTCATCCGCCCTGCGCTTTTTTTCCTTTTCACTTACATCATCATTTAAATTATGCGCATGTGTATTTTCTTCGTGCGAATAAGTAAATATTCCAAGACGATCAAATTTTGTTTCTTCTACCCACTTCAACATTTCTTCATGATCTTGTTTTGTTTCTCCAGGATATCCCGCTATTAAAGTGGTACGTAAAGCAATTCCCGGAACTCTATCTCTGATCTCATTTACAATATCAATTGTTTTTTGTTTTGTGATGCCTCTGCGCATACTCTTCAACATATGATCACTAATATGTTGCAAAGGCATGTCCAAATAATTGCACACGTTATTCCTTTTCTTCATTACATCCAATACTTCCATCGGGAAACCACTCGGAAACGCGTAATGCAAACGGATCCATTCAATGCCTTCCACATCACTTAATTTATCCAATAAATTTGCTAGCTCACGTTTTTTATAAATATCCAAACCATAATACGTCAGATCTTGCGCTATCAATAATAATTCTTTAGTTCCTTTTGATGCTAATAGTTTGGCGCGTTTCACTAATTCTTCAATAGGTTCTGAAATATGTTTACCGCGCATTAAGGGAATAGCGCAAAAACTGCAAGGCCTATCACAACCTTCGCTAATTTTAAAATATGCGTAATGATTTGGTGTTGTCAACAAACGCTCACCAACCAACTCGTGTTTATAATCCGCTTTTAAGGTTTTTAATAAGCGCGGGAGGTCGCGTGTTCCAAAATAAGCATCCACATCAGGTATTTCTTTTTCAAGATCGCCCTTATAGCGTTCGCTTAAACAGCCTGTAACATACACTTTTTCTACAACACCTTCTTTTTTGGCTTGCACATAACGTAAAATGGTATCAATACTTTCTTGTTTGGCGTTATCTACAAATCCGCATGTGTTTATAATTACAATATGATGATCATCGTTTGCACTTTCATGCTCCACATCAAATTTATTAGCCTTTAATTGGCCCATGAGCACCTCGCTGTCAACCAGATTCTTGCTGCATCCAAGGGTTACAACATTAACTTTATTCTTCTTTACGGTTTTAGTTTTCACTAGTTCTTCTTATATTTACAAATATAGCATTTTTAGGTGCTATATTTTGGATATTTCCCTATAAAACAAATGAAGTTTCTTAGTAAAATACGGCCCTATTACCCTTTCATTTTCCCATTCATATTAATGTGGATATTGATCGTAATTGGTACCATAGGATACATGATCATAGAAGGGTATCATCTTTTGGATGCTTTTTTCATGACCATTATTACAGTGGCTACAGTTGGATATGGCGAAATTGCTCCGTTAAGTGATGCAGGTAAGATCTTTACCAGTTTTTTAATTATCACGAGTTTTGGTACATTTGCTTATGCCGTATCGGCCATTACACGTTTTGTGGTAGATGGCGAATTTAATAACCTTTTTAAACAACAAAAATTGAACTCAGCGATAGAAAAATTATCAGACCACGTGATCATTTGTGGTTACGGTCGTAACGGCAGACAAGCGGCACAGGTTTTAAAAAAACACGATAAGCGTTTTGTTGTTATTGAAAAAAATCCGGAACTCACAGAAACGCTTAATCACCGTTTCAAAGATCTTGTTTTAAGTGGCGATTCAACGCAAGACGAAATTTTATTGAAAGCTGGGATCTTAAGAGCAAAAGCATTGATTACAACCTTGCCTGTTGACGCCGATAATATGTTCATTGTTTTAACGGCCCGACATTTAAATCCGAAATTAAATATCATTTCTCGCGCGAGTGATGATGGTTCTGATACGAAAATAAAAATTGCGGGCGCTGATAATGTGATCATGCCTGATAGAATTGGTGGCGCGCACATGGCAAGTTTAGTGATGAAGCCGGATGTGATGGAATTTATTGATTACGTAACGGCGCAAGGTGGAGATAATAATAATTTGGAAGAGATCTCTTTTGATAATATTCCTGAACATTTAAGAAATAAAACCTTAAAAGATTTGGAGATCAGAAACAGATCGGGCGCTAATATCATTGGTTTTAAAACCGCAAGTGGCGAGTACATCATCAACCCTAGTGCCGATACACAAATAATTCCTAAAGCAAAGATATTTGTATTGGGAACTCCGGATCAAATTAAAAAGTTGAAAGAGTTGTTGGCTTAATACTCCAAGATTGTTAGTGCGGTTAAAGCGCGTGAGGGAGGTTTTATGAGGCAGGGTGAGTCTTCCAATTTTTGTTTTTTGTGGCAAATTCAACTATAAACCCAAGTATTTTCATCCATTTTCTTTTGTTATTACAAATTTAACCTGAATTAATTTGCCTTATTCCTGGTTTTTGCATTAGTGCCAAACGATAATAAAGCTTTTGAATGCAAGATTGGAACCTCTATTGTAACTGGTGCAGCAGCCTGGCATATAACCTTCCCGCATTGGACTTATAAGAATGTGAATACTATACAAGATTCTTATTTAGGAGCTGGAGCTTGGCGGTCATTAGATGCTGATCCAGGAAGCACACTACCTTCACACATATTGTTAGGAAAAAAATTACCTTTATCTAGTGAAACACTGGGTTGGGCTTCTGTGCTTTTTTGTAACTATAAAGAGATTAATCTAAATCAGCACGGTTTTTGTCCTACTGTGAGCGGATTAGATTTGCATTACCCTGGACAAAACACATTGCCAAGATTACCAAACGTTAACTATCAAATTCCAGGAAACGTTAGCACAGGTATGGGATTAATGAAGCAAAATAATTATCTGACTCCACCTAACTCTCCTCACAATGATTTTGGTTATCCACACATAACTTTTTCAAATAATCATTATGACTATACCCCTTTTGATGCTATTTGGGCTCATGGAGATAATTTAAACATAACAAATTATGATGCTAATACAATGCACGTTGAGGACCCGACACCTTATATTGGAGAATTTTTGTCTGAAGAAATAGCCCCACACAATCTCTATTTAAGCAAACGGACTATTCAAGCTGAAAATTATTTTTGTGGTGATGTTTTATACAGTGAAAAATACTATGCTGATTTTGAAGCCAGAAATTCCGTTTTAGCTGGAAATCAAACTATTTACCTACACGACATGTATGTAGTCAAACCAATCTGAACTTTCATAGTTAAATTTATTTAGACATTTTCTGATAATTA
>Ga0163149_10001219_pt1 | contig 33435 bp, 35 predicted proteins | sample OliLakLV19MP5G1_FD_148604 | JGI IMG/M metagenome (GOLD analysis project Ga0163149, IMG submission 148604) | Freshwater microbial mat bacterial communities from Lake Vanda, McMurdo Dry Valleys, Antarctica - Oligotrophic Lake LV.19.MP5.G1 | ecosystem: Environmental > Aquatic > Freshwater > Lake >... | reverse complement strand
TTGCTAGCTATCTTCTATGCGAGTCATGCAAGCTGGTTTCATTAGACAGAACCAATCCTCGCCGAATACTTTTTATCTTTGAAGATACTGAACATAGAAAACAATTAACTGACAAATTTCTTTCCTATCAGACTCTAGTTGAACCGCATCGACTCTTTTCAGCTCAAAGAGATTTAAAACAGCTTTTGTATCAAAAATAACTATGAAAAAAGCAGAAAAACAAATGAATAAAGAGATTAACAGTCTTTTAGAAGAAAGATATCAAGTTACACTTCCTGTTTATGCAGTGAAACTATTGCTCAAATATGTAACGACGACAGCTAATTATGATCTGTATTATCGTCAAACAGAATTCTCTTCACCGCAGGAGGAGCATATGTTTAGAAAAGCACACCAAGAGCTAACTTATCTAATAGCGGAAGAATTAAAAAAACACAATCTGGATTGGAAATCGATCTTTCAAGAAGTTATGAGTCTTTATAAAAAACAAGAAGAAGAATTGGCTGATATTCCTTTTTAGAGAGGTGCACGTAAATAAATATAAATATGAGTAACATACTGGATTTAGCAACAATAAAAATAGAATTTAAGATGAGGGGCAGCTTTCTGGCAAAGGTTGTCTTAAATTGGCAGGATGAATTTGAAGTAAGGTTCTGTCGAATTACAGGAAGACCTGATGGATCTCTTTGGTTTCAACCCCCGGCTCTAAAAGAGTTTAATTGGGCTAAATGCTTCGCAGTCCCTAATCCGGAAGAATGGCGACGTTTTGAAAAGAAGGTAACAGACCAGTTTTTAGAAGAACTCAAAGAACAAGTTGCTAATGGAGTTTATAACTCTGAAATATTAGAAAAATACGTTTCGGCACCGAAAGATCAAATAACAGAAGAAGACTGGGAGAAGATAGACCAAGCAATAGGAAACAAGAATATATGAATAGTTACTTACTTATAAGAACAAAAGGTCACTATATAGTAACTAGTGACTATATAGTATCTATAGTAACTAATAGTGACTATGAGATTTATCATTTACAAAAGTATTGTGATTTAATGTATAATTAAGTATAAGTTAATAAAGCTATGAAGTATTGTTATATATATTTACGAGTATCATCATCAGAACAGGCCAATGAAGGCTTCTCTGTAGAGAACCAGAAACTACGCTGTAAAGAATACGCTGAGATGAACGGCTATCAAGTAAAGCGTATCTTTACCGATGATGGCAAAAGTGGTCGAACTACAGATAGAGCCGCGTTTCAGGAAATGCTTACTATTCTAAAAGAACAACCAGTAGATGCCGTTGTCATATATAAGATTGACCGGTTCGCTCGAAATGTGGGTGATTTCTCCACAATCCGAAAGCAATTCAAGCTAATGGGAATTAAATTACTTTCTGTATCTGAGAACGGCGATGTCACAGAAGGACTAATTGGAAACATCTTCGCTTCTGTTGCTGAATGGGAGTCTGACGTAAATGGCCAAAGAACAAAAGACGCATTATCTCAAAAGTATCGTGAAGGCTGGCAGCCTACCCCTCCGCCCACTGGCTATATAAGTGTTGGTGGTGACAGAGAGCGAAAGACCTGTAAGCCTGATTTGTACGTCGCACCAATAATCAGAGAAATGTTTGAACTCTATGCGACCGGAAATTATTCAATCATTGCTTTACAGGACTGGCTTGCAGAAAAGAATGTAATTTCTAAAAATGGCACACCATTTAGTCATGGAGCTGTGCATACCATTCTGCGAAATCCTTTCTATTACGGACTTATTCGCTGGCATGGAGAATCAAAAATTGGGAAACATGAACCGATAATCAGTAAAGAGCTATTTGATACATGTCAGTATGTACTTGCAAAGCATCGCAACTTTCTCGTCAGAAAACGATCACATAATTATTTATTGCGTGGATTTGCCTACTGTGCAGAATGCGATCAGAGATACACAGCTGAACCACATAAAATTAATTCTCAAGCCAAGAAGGGTAAGATCGAATACTATCATTGTCAAAAAAGAGGTAGGAATGGTTGTCCAGCTCCCTATGTTGAAGTCGAAGACCTTGAAGACTTGGTTGAAAATGAATTTAAAAATATGCAGTTCTCTCAGGAGTTCATTGATGAGGTTGTGAAGAAGGCTCGTGAACGAGTTGATGCTAATAGAAAGAATTCCAATTCAATTAAACAAGGGTTAACGAACCAAAAGACAGGATTAGAAGGAAAAAGAACTAAACTAGAAGACAACTTACTAGATGGCACAATAGACCGGGAAACATATAAACGCAAGCATAATGAGATTGAAGGGCAAATTTCCAGCCTCGATAGTCAGGTACATGACGTTGATAATAAATCTCGAATCGACATGGATTTAATAGAAGAAGTACTCGCTTTCACTAGAGATATATTCCGTACTTATAAAGATGCACCGGACTTTATGAAGCGACATTACTTAAGGTTCTTTTACGAGAAGATAATCATCAAAAATAAGGGGATTTTAGAAACTGTACCAACGCCGATTTTCCTGGTATTGCAATCTAATCAGCAAGTTATAATAAGAACCTCTATGCTCCCCGGCTAGGATTCGAACCTAGAACCTTTTCGTTAACAGCGAATTGCTCTACCGTTGAGCTACCAGGGATCGGTATCGGTCGTCATTTTATCAAGAAAGAGGCCATAAATCCAACCTAAGATTTGGTTTGCCTATAAATCAACTGTCAACAAAAGATTCTAGTCCAAGAAGTCCTGGAGTCGCTTGCGCTTACTGGGGTGTCGAAGTTTACGAAGTGCTTTGGCTTCAATTTGGCGGATGCGCTCACGAGTGACGCCGAACTTCTGGCCCACTTCTTCCAGGGTCATCGGGCGAGAGCCATTTAAGCCAAATCTCATCTTCAGTACTCTGGATTCTCGGTCGGACAAGGCATTCAAGACTTCATCGACGTTCTCCTTGAGCATGCGCTGACTGGTGGCTTCGTATGGCGAGATTTGGGTCTCGTCGGCAATAAAGTCGCCGAGATAACTGTCGTCTTCGTCGCCAATTGGCGTCTCGAGGGAGGTGGTCTTCTGGGAAATCTTCAGAATTTCGCGAACCCGATCTGACTCCATCTCCATCGCAGTGCCAATTTCCTCTGGGGTGGGTTCACGGCCCAGGTCCTGCATCAGCTTGCGAGAGGTGCGCATCAGCTTGTTGATCGTCTCCACCATGTGCACGGGAATTCGGATGGTGCGTGCTTGGTCGGCTATGGCGCGAGTAATAGCTTGGCGGATCCACCAGGTAGCGTAGGTTGAGAACTTAAAGCCTTTCGTCCAGTCATACTTCTCGACGGCCCGAATTAAGCCTTTATTTCCTTCTTGGATCAGATCCAGGAAGGTCATACCGCGGCCAATGTACTTCTTGGCAATCGAGACGACTAACCGCAGGTTAGAGGAGGTTAACTTTTCTTTGGCTTTTTTATCTCCAGACTCAGTGCGTTGAGCTAAGTCAATTTCTTGCTCACGGGTGAGAAGGGGGATCCGGCCGATCTCCTTGAGGTACATCCGAACTGGATCTGTGCCAGCCTTGGACTCAATACTACTGGTAAGTACATCGAGCTCTCGCTGGATATCAGAAGGGGCATCCGGGGTATCATCTTCTGAGACTGACTCAAAGATATCGATGGAGTTCTTGACGATCTGATCGTAAAACTCATCCAGCGCCTCAATGTAGAGCTCTGGTTCGATGATGGCTTCTAGTACTTCTTCTTGGGTGACAAAGCCGCGCCCAATTGCTTTCTTCAGCAAAGCGTCTAAATCAGCCTGGACGGCTGGGTGCATTTTGGTGGACTGGGCACTCTGTTTTAGAGGCACAGCTTGTGTTGTGGTTGTTTGGTCTTCGGTTTTGGGCTGATTCATAGGAAAATGGGAATTCCGATATTATACACCAGGTATGTCTCACCAAAAGAGTCTCCTTGCCTAAAGCCAGGAGACTCTACTGTTTCTTTACTAAAGATTAAATAGATTTATCGATTGTTGCCTCAAAGACACTGGTTGGCTGGGCACCGACCAAGATCTCTTTGTTGACAAAGAAGGTTGGTGTACCGTTAGCTCCTACTCGAGAACCTAAGGCGGCATCAGCCTCAATTGCAGCATTAAACTTACCACTGTTGACACAGGTGACTAAGCTATTGCCATTCAAACCAGCGGCAGTAGCTAACTCACCAAACTTGGTGACTGCTGCGGCATTTGCTAAGTTGGCCCAAGCATCTTGATTCTTGAAAAGAGAATCATGCATCGCCTCAAACTTGCCCTGCTCATTCGCACAACGAGCTGCATGTGCAGCTGGCTTCGCGTTTGGATGGAAGGACAATGCTTGATCACGGAAGATAATTTTCATCTTGCCACTGTCAACATACTTCTGCTTCAGCGCACCATACGAGTCATTAAAGTAGCGCGAACAGAAAGGGCATTGATAATCAGTGAACTCAACCATGACTATCTTCGCATTCTTGTCTCCAATCACACCAGCTGGGTTCTCTTGAATAGCAGCCCAATCTTCGTCACTGAGTGGTCCAGCAGGAGCAGCAGCTGGTGCAGCGGCGCCAGGAGCAGCAGGAGCAGCAGCTGGAGCTAGGGCAGTTAATCCACCTTTACGAAGGATGCGATTTTCTTGCCACATCGAGCCAGCTAAGAAACCGGCAATCAGAATTGATAAGCCTAAAAAGATTAGGGCGGCATTGTTATTTAAGGTAGAAAGCATGGCTCCCAACGAGTAGGGTCCATTGGCCTGATCTGCGTAGCTTTTGCGCTGCTCAGGCATGGCTGTCATGACTACGGGCCTAGGGGTAGGGGCGGGCTGGTGAGAACGAGGGGCTCGTGCTGCCATAAAGATCCTTTCAACAAAAAAATAGACTAATTCCTGCTATATATATACCCTAGGTGGGTACCGAAGGCAAGTAAGGATTCTATCAAGAGCTTAGGCTCGGCCACGCAGGATCATTGCATCCACCACTCGCTGAACTGCCTTCATATAGGTGGACATTCTGCCCGATTCTTTCGTCTCTGCATGCGTCGTCCACATTTGTCCAAAAGCCCGCTCCATTAGCTCTTGCAACTTCTTCAGCACCTCTTGATGAGACCACATATATCCATGAAGGTTTTGCGCCCACTCAAAGTACGAGGTAGACACACCTCCCGCATTGGCCAGCACATCTGGAACAACAAAAATGCCTCGCTTATTGAGAATCACATCTGCTTCCGGGGTAGTGGGGCCATTGGCCATCTCGATGATTGCCTTGGCTTGAATCTGAGGCGCGTTTTCGGCGGTAATCACATTTTCTAGTGCAGAAGGTACCAAGATATCAACTTCCAACCCTAGTAACTCCTCATTAGAAATAGTGTGCAGACTCTCGCTTTGCTCACCTAACTTTCCAGTAGCCTGTTTATTTTTGAGCACCTCAGTTGGGTGTAACCCACCTGGTACAAAGATGCCTCCCTTAGAATCAGAAACTGCTAAGACTTTATACCCACGCTGGTGCGCATGTAGCGCAAACCAGTACCCGACGTTGCCAAAACCTTGAATAGCGATCGTAATTTCAGACTTGGATTTATCACTAAAGAGCTTTTCCACTAGCTTCTCCATTACAAACACTCCACCCAACCCAGTTGCCTCTTCCCGGCCTTCAGAACCTCCTAGCTCTAGCGGCTTGCCCGTAAAGGCAGCCAAGGGATTTTCTCCAAGGACAGCAGATTTGCTGGTTTGTACCTTCTGCCACTCGTCCACCATCCAAGCCATGATCTGGCCAGTGGTATTTACATCTGGAGCAGGGATGTCAGTCCACGGACCAATGTGCTCGGCAATCAGCCGAGTATAAGCACGACTGAGCGACTCTAACTCACGCGCAGACAGCGCTTTGGGGTCAACGATTACCCCACCTTTCCCCCCACCATAGGGAATGTTGGTCACCGCGCACTTCCAGGTCATCCAGGTAGAAAGGGCCTTCACTTCGTCTAGGGTTACGCCTGGGTGAAATCGAATCCCACCTTTATAAGGGCCACGGGCATTATTATGTTGGCTGCGATAGGCTGGGAACTTCTTGACCGTGCCATCATCCATCGTCACTTCGAGTTCACCCTCAATGACCCGATCGGGTTCTTGTAAAAGCGCAATAGCTTTATCAAAGTTCTTGAGGTCTTTGCCTTTATACTGCGGCCGCAGTAGTGCTGCAACTTGAGTTAGCTGGGCAATCGCATTTTGATGAGCACTTGAGGACATGGTTTCCTATTCTTGCTGAACTGCCTCAGCAACTATGGCGGCTAAGTTTGGTGAAAAAGGGTCTGGTAGAATCTCGTCTGCGCTTGGTTCAGCCACCACTGCAGCCAAAGCCCGCGCAGCGCAGTACTTCATTGACGCCGTAATTTTGGGTAAACGTGACTCGACCACCGCCCGAAAAATACCCGGAAAGACCAGCACATTATTGACCTGGTTTGGGTAGTCACTTCGGCCAGTAGCGATCACTGCAGCCCCAGCTGCTTTGGCATCTGGAGGAAGGATCTCGGGTAGGGGATTGGCCATCGCAAAGACAATTGGCTCAGCTGCCATTGTCTTCACCATTGCTTGAGTAATTGTATTTGGACCAGAGACGCCAATCACGACGTCTGCACCCACGATCACGTCGGCCAACGATCCAGCTTGATGATCCAGATTCCCAAACTCGACCATCATTTGTTTATACTCATTTAGTCCTGTTCGCTCTGGCGACAATGCCCCCTGGCTATCAACCATGATTACGTCTTTGACACGTTCTACATTTTCCAGTCGCTGCACCTGATGCAAATGAGCGCTGCCGTCAAGTCCGAGCAACATCTTGGCAGTCGCAATCCCAGCTGCCCCAGCTCCAACAATCACTACTTTCAAGTCGCTGAACGGCTTGCCCACCACTTTGGCGGCATTTAATAAGGCCGCATAGACCACGATGGCGGTGCCATGCTGGTCATCGTGAAAGACGGGAATGCCAAGATCTTGCAACCGCTCTTCAATCTCGAAGCAGCGCGGAGCTGAGATGTCTTCTAAGTTAATTCCGGCAAAAGATGGCGCTACTTGTTGGACAAAACGAATGATCTCTTCAGTGTCTTGAGTTCGAATCACCAGCGGAACTGAGTCCACCCCCCCAAATTCTTTCAGCAGGAGTGACTTACCTTCCATGACTGGCATCGCAGCTTCTGGACCGATATTCCCTAGGCCCAGCACTGCCGAGCCATCCGAGATGACGGCCACAGTTCTGCCACGCATGGTTAACTCAAAGGAAGCCTCGGGGTCTTGAGCAATCACACGACACGGCTCAGCAACTCCCGGCGTATAGGCCAGCGATAAATCATGACGATTTTTGACTGAGATTAGGGATTGGACACCGAGCTTTCCCTTAAATTGGCGGTGCAGTGCCAGTGAGTCAGAGTAAACGTCTGCCATTTACCTACCCTCCAGCCAACGCTCAGCATCAATCGCTGCTGAACAACCCTGTCCAGCAGCAGTCACAGCTTGCCAATAGCGGGTATCTACTACGTCGCCCGCCGCAAAGACTCCTTCAACCGAAGTCATGGTGGGGAAGCTGACTCGACCCTCCGCATTGATCGCCGCTCGGGCCATTTCTACGCCTTCTTTCCCTGGGCTTTGGCGAGTCACAATATAGCCATGCCCATCGAGCTGCAGCTGTTTACCAAAGACATAGGTCATGGGTACATGTCCAATCGCAATAAAGACGCCGTCAATGGGCTGTACTGATTTGGCCTGGGTTTGAGTATTGAGTAGCTCGACTTCTTTGACCACCCCCTCGCCTCGAACTTCTCCGAGGGTCATGTTGTAAAGAATCTTAACTTTAGGATGCTGCATCACGCGTTCTTGCATGACTTTGCTGGCCCGCATTTTCTCGCCTCGCACCAAAACCAGCACCGAGGCAGCAAACTTGGTCAGCGCCAACGTATCTTCCATCGCAGTATCACCACCACCCACAACAATAGTGTTCTTTTCTCGATAAAAAGCCGCGTCACAGACCGCGCAAGTACTTACGCCGCGACCCAAGAACTCTAACTCCCCGGGTACACCTAGCATCTTGGAGTGAGCGCCCACAGTCAGGATAACGCTTTCTGCTTCTACATCGTGTGGCTCTGCCTTTAACTTCGTTTGAAAGGCTTCCAACTCTTCAGGTTTGCCATTTTCTAAAGCCTCACCAGTAAATCCTTCAGGAAAGTGCGTCCACAACTTAAATGGGCGGGCGCTCAGATCAAGTCCGGTCACGTATTGATCTTTGATCTGCGTACCAAAGCGTTCAGCTTGGGCACGCATCTCCATCATTAACTCAGGTCCGTTTTTGCCATTGGCAAAACCAGGGTAGTTCTCAATATCAGTGGTGAACATCAGTTGGCCACCACTTTTCTCACCAGCAAAAAGAATGGGTTGGAGACTGGCTCGTCCGGCGTAAATCCCAGCGGTATATCCAGATGGACCACTGCCTACAATTGCCACTTTTGTCTGTTGCATGAACTCCTTTGTTGTTAGCACTCAATATGTTTGACTGCTAATTTCTAGTCCTTTGACGCTGGTACAACTTTCTTGAGCATCTGACGATACCCCTCTTCTCCAGGGAAACCAATCTTTCGATCAAGCTCTTTTATTTTGTCCCCATCTTGCTGCAAAATTACTACCGTTGGGATACTCATTACCCCATACTGCCTGGCCACGTCATTTTGTTCATCGACATTCACCTTCGCCATTAGGACTTTGCCCTCAAACTCAGTGGCTAATTTATTAATGACTGGCTCAGCTAACTTGCAGGGCCCACACCAGTCAGCGTAAAAATCAACAAAGACTGGCATGCCTGCACTAGAAACTGATTGTTGAAAATCTCCTGTAGTCAGATGGACGACGCCTTTTTTGGCTGGGTCGGTTCCGGTAATTTGATCAGTCATACTTCCTCCGTAGTAATAAATTAATTTCTAAAAACTTCTTTTAAGATTTCTTCCAGATCTTCGACTCGACGTTCCTGAGTACAGCGAGTGGCTTCACCAGTGAGTAAGTCCCGTGCCACCCGACCCAACGAGTTACGAGCCGCAATCACCTGGCGTACTACGTCGACGCAACTCTGCTCATCTTCGTACATGGAGATGACGCCTTCGAGTTGACCTTTAATGCGTTTGAGCTGAATGAGAACGGGGTCAGTTGCCATAGCTATTTATACCCCTGGGGGGTATGCAGTGTCAAGCCTCAGCTTACAGCTTTTGGTGAGTGGATTGAGCTGAGCGCAGCTTCACTACTTGATGCAGTAACTCACTTTGTCGCGTCTCATCTTCTGGGGTTTTTTGTGACTTCCGATCAATTTCATCCAACTCAGCTTGGATCTGCTCGACTTCTTTGCTGACTTGGATTTCTTTTAGTTCCGTGAGGGATTTTTTCCACTCTTTATCCAGATCAATATTTGGGAGTAAATCTAGGTACTGGGTTTGGTAGGTGAGATCAAAGAGGGTTTTTTGTAAGTCTTCAGCTAAGCGACCAGCAAACTCAGCCAGGGAGATCTCGCCCTTTTGTTGCAGTAGCTGCTCAATGATCTGTTTGACGCCCACTTTGGTAAACGAGAATTCCCGTAGCAGTAACGCTCGCGATATGGTCACCTCAGGCGCACTCTGGAAAAACAGAAATAGTACGTAATCTTCTAACCGAGACTTGCGATCACTTTCCACTGGCTGCTCACTTACTTCCTTTCGCTCGCTACTTGGAGCGATCGCCTGACTGTTTCTGCCCATAATTTTCTTGGCCTTGAAGCGCTGCAGATCTGTTCGAACAATGCTTTCTTTGACTTGTAACAACTGAGCCAGGCGAGTGACGTAGTACTCGAGTTCAACGGCATGACTGATGTTGCCAATCACTGGTGCCAGCTCATCAATGATCTTCCGTTTACCTTCAGGCGTCTGTGGGTCGTGCTGTTGCGCAGCAGCCTGGATGAGGAACTCATAAATCGAGATGGTGGACTTGACTAGCTGTCGCCAAAGTTGGGGCTGGGTCCGAGCCAAATCATCTGGATCTTTTTTCCGCTGATCTTGAGCCACTGACTGAAAATCAATCACTCGCAGCTCCAATTCATACGGCTTTGCTACTTCAATGGCACGCTTGGTCGCAGCAATACCGGCTTTATCCTGATCAAAACTGAGGATGACTTTCGTGACTGTCCTGCTCAGCAGCTTCATGTGCTCCTCGGTGAGCGCAGAGCCCTTGACCGCAGAAATGTGATTGACGTGCGCCTGAGCAGAAGAAATCACGTCAAACTCGCCTTCTACAATCACGATCTCGTTTTCTTTGCGAATTTCTTGGTAGAGCTGCGAAAAACCATACAGGAGTTGAGATTTATGATAGAGAGCGGTCTCTGGCGTATTAATGTACTTGGCTTCTTTTTCAGTAGAGTTCAGTACGCGGCCAGAGAAACCCACCACTCGGCCGCGATGATCAGTTAAGGGGAACATAATCCGGTCACGGAAACGGTCATACGTCCGGCCAGTAGAGTTCTCAATAATCAGACCAGCTCCGAGAATGTCGGCTACGTTGTACTTTTTCTTTTGATGCAGATACTTGAGTAAGCTATCCCAAGACGGTAGGGCATAGCCAATCTGAAAGACTTTAAGTGATTCCTGGGTCGCGCCCCGCTCTTTCAAGTACTGCCGAGCTGGCTCCCCGACCTCATGCTTGGTGAGCAGAAAGTGGTAGTACTCCTTAGTTAGGTTCAAGATCTCCAGCTGACGTTTACGTTGATCATCCTCTGCCGAGAACTGAACCTTGGTTAAAGTAATTCCCGCTCGATCAGCCAAGTACTGTAATGCCTCGGCAAAGGTCATGCCATCGTACTTCTCGAGAAAAGTGAAGACATCACCTGACTCCGCACAGCCAAAACATTTATAACGCTGCAACTGCTCACTGACAAAAAAAGAGGGAGACTTCTCTGAGTGAAAAGGACACAAGCCACGCCAATTGGTCCCTGACCGTTGAAGGGGAAATCGCTCGGCAATCAGCTGTACTAGATCAGTCGCTTGTTTGATCTCTTGAATCTGAGACATCTTCAAAGTATACCCGAAGATCTCCATCCATCGAGGGGCTAACCAGACTGATTTGAAGACAGAAAATTATGCCTGGTGCTCAGCTTTGGCTTCTTTTTTCACCTGGATAAACTCGTAAGCAATCGGAATGATCGAAAGTAAGACAATTCCGACGACCACATAATGGAAGTTGTGCTGCACGATAGGAATCGTGCCAAAGAAGTACCCAGCCAAGGTAAAAAGACTTACCCAGAGTACTCCACCAACTAGGTTGTACATCATGAATGTACTGTAATTCATTTTGGCAATTCCAGCTACACAAGGGGCGAAAGTGCGAACAATGGGTGCAAACCGAGCAAAGACAATTGCTTTAGCTCCATGCTTCTCATAAAAGGCCTGAGCTTTTACTAAGTGAGCTTTTTTTAGGAACTTGCGATCTTTAGCAAAGATTTGCTCGCCAAACTTCCGACCAATCCAGTAGTTTGCAGTGTCGCCCAGGAGAGCTGCCAGAATCAACATCAAAACCAGTGGCACAATCTGAAACGCCCCGATTGAAGACAAAGAACCAGCAGCAAAGAGTAAGGAGTCACCAGGCAGGAAGGGAGTCACCACCAGGCCTGTCTCCATAAAGATAACCGCGAACAACAAAACATTGGTCCAGGCACCCATTTGTTGAGTAAGTGCCAATAGATGCTTATCAACGTGTAGAAAAAGATCGGCTAAATAGCGAAGAGTATCCATCATAGGCTCCTTTGTTGATCTGTTAGCTTTGTACTATTGTATGTAAGAGCTGCCGCACAGCGTTAGCGTGGCGAACGGCTGGAGAACCAACAGACAACAATTATAAAGGCTCTCAGAAAAAAACGAAGCACATAAAATTGCTATTCGGAGGCGTAGTCTTCAGGAAGCCGTGTTAAAATTGAGCTTCTCTAGAGGAGATATAGCCACTCCTGAGAGAAAGCTTGGAGGTGTCGCATAGTGGTCAATTGCACACGCCTGGAAAGCGTGATCCGTAAGGATACAAGGGTTCGAACCCCTTCACCTCCGCATAAACAAAAAATGTGGCTCGGCCAAGTTTTTGTTTAAATGGGTTAGTAAAGAGATTTTTGACCCACGAGCACCGAAGGTGCGAAGATGCCGCTCTTTCATTCTGTAATACGAAAGCGGCCTTTCACCTCCGCATAAGGTCTTCGGTTGTTCCAAGACCCGCCTACTATACTCGATTAGCTTGATGGGGCTTGCTAAAAAAAAGAGCCTCAAGGTATTTGCGTTCGGGTTCTAAGCTTTTGACGAAAAGAGCTACTTTTAGCCTAATTTGATCAAGTCTTTTCGTTCGAATCCCGTTCTTTTTAAAAGAGTGGTCTATTTTGAAGAGTTGTTGGAGATTAAGTTGTCTGTCTCTTAGAATGAATTTTGAAGTAACTCCTTTGAGTATTTTGACTCGTTATCCAGGTGTTCCAAATTGGAGAACATGGAGGAGATATTCTTTGTGCATCTCAGTATGTGTTTCGTTAAATTGTTGAGACCAAGATTCAAAAGATTTCTTAAAAGTGAAGCAAGGGTCTGAGGTTTTTGAGTTTCAGACTTTGCGGAGACTGAAGACAAACTCGCTGCTAGGATACCACTCGTCGTCAGGTATCGCCCAAGAGCCGTACAACCACAGACCAACCTCATCCCGTACCAGAAGGAAGACACTAGGATAGCCAACCGAGTCGGTAATTTGTTTCATGCCAACATAAAACCATTCTCCTATTGGTTGATCAGTATATTGCAGTCTATATTGTGGACCAACTTCAGCAGGGCATAAATATAATCCCAATTCTTGTGCTCTTTTATGTACTTGGTCGGTTGTTGGAAAACCAGAAAGTCCCATTTGGTCTAGTGTTAGTCTTACTGTATTCAATATTTGAACTTCGGGAAGAGTAGTGAAATCAAGACTTATTGTCATATCTTTAGCTAGAGAAGTAGTATTCACGCCAGCTTGTTCCAGTTCACTCTGAAGTTGCTCTTTTGTTTTACCGCCAATCTCAATAGCTAGTATTGGTATTTTCCCTTCTGGAAAAGAGGTATAGATATATTCGACATTCGCCTCAGTTAGTATGGGAAAGATTCCAGGTCCAAGAGGCCCGACATAGGCTTTTGTATCAGGTTTTACTTCTGATACATTGTGAGCAATTTGTGAAGGCTTACAGTCGAAAACTATTGGCATATCTTCCTTGGGCTTTCTTGCCGCCAGCAGTTTTTTAACTTCATTGGCAAATGCTTCAGGAACTGGTCTTGTAACACCATACATAAAATCAAGCGGCTCTTTACCTAAACGTTGAGCCACAAGGTCAAACCCATAAATGGTTTGAATATCTTTAGCAAGATTTCTTTGGTTTCGTAACTCTTTAATTCGTGGATCTTCTTTGTAACCGAAATATTTGATAGGTCTATCAATGGCGTAGAGAAACTTAAGTTCTTCACTAGTTAATACTTCATCCTTACCAATTTTACGATCAATAACAGTCAGAAGTTTTGTATCTGTCTCTGTCGCAAAAAAGGCTTGTCCGCCGGGAAGTTGTTTTAATTTTTCTCCAATGACAGGTGATGCTTTTATATCGCCATCAAGATTCTCTTCCCACTCTATGCCACGGACTTCCGTAACGCGATCTCCTTCAGATACGATGACCACACGAGGATTTGTTTGCTTGCCATGTTTATCACGAGTATAGTAAATATGTAATTTTGCGCCATTATCTAAATAGTTATTTTGTGCAGTTTCTGATCCTGCAATACACCAACCTGTCCCTTTTCCCACAAGCGTATCTGCTACATCCTTTCCCGTATCACCTTGTTGTTTTGAAAAAGTAACCCAGCCGCAACCCCCTCCTTCTGTTATTTGCATTTCCTCGTCTGTAATAGGAGGGATATGTTCCTGTACCCATCCATATGCTGCGCGAAAATCTTTTTTTGCAAGAGCGTCTAAAAAAGATTGTCTGACCTCATTGGGAATATCTTGATTATTATATCCCCAATAAATAGGCTTGTTGTCTCCTTGCGCCTTATAGGCTGAGGCGATAAACTTCAAACCATTCTCATTTACTTCAGGAAACATCTTAACTGAACGTTGTTTGCCACTCGAACGCTTTGGAAATCTGCCTAACTCTACTACTTTCCCATCTGGGTCTTTTTCGGTCTTTTTATATCGTTCAAGTCCGAGCATCCCCGCAAATGCCCAGTATTTAAGATAGTCTGGTAAGTAAGAAGATTTTACAGATACAAGATAATCAATCCACTCCTCAATGCTTCCTTTTTGGTCCTCTCTCACTTGAGCAAGATGTCCATTTTGGATTTCTAACTTTTCTTCTTCGGTTAAATCCTGCCAATCGCCGCCCCTGCCTTGATTACGAGTAATTTCAATCTGTCTCGTCCAGTAATTATCCAAATGTGGGTATGCCTTGCTGCTATTTGTATTTCCCTGCTCACCTTCACTCTCTGGGTTTTTTGGTTTTGGTAGTTCAATGACATGCTTTTCAAACAGTATTCTTTTAAGTCTTGAAACAGCCTTGACTCTGGCATCTCCTTCAGGGCTATAAATAGTTTTTCTTAATCTATCAAGGTAGTTTTGAATTATAGCGGCTGGTTGACGAGGGACATCTTCTCTAGTCAATCTCTTTGTATGTTTCGCCGCCTCTGTGACTTCTTGGCTACCAGAAAGTTTGGAATATCGCTGACTCAAAAATACTGCCCCTAGATTATCTTCATTACCTTGATTGCCTTCATTCATAACTTAATTATATCAATTTTTTCCTCGTTTAGACATGTCGCTAAGTTCGTAGGTTGTTAAAGAGCAAATTAAAAAACACAGTATTATTATTATCTTCAGTTTCATTCCTTTTGCCGTTTGGCCGTCAATTGAGCGGTCAAATGTTCTTCCTTGACTATCTGTAAGCATAATCATGGAAATATCAATGGTTTTTATCTCTTTAGCCTTGTTTTCAATTTTCAGACTAATGCATAGTTGCATAAATTAACAATGATGTTTTTCGACTGAGAATGTGGGAGTGTATTAGCATATACTCATCAAAGCTCAAGTAAACATATGGGTATATATTCATGTGGTACACCTATATCCTCCTGTGTGAAGATAACAGTCTTTACACCGGCATTTCCAATAATATGGAGAAAAGATTTTTCGCCCACCAAAATGGAACTGGCGCCAAGTACACGCGTTCGCACAAGCCGGTAAAAATAATCTACTCTGAGGAGTTTATTACTAAGTCGCTAGCTCTAAAAAGAGAGCTGGAAATTAAAAATTGGACTAGGAAAAAAAAGATTGAGCAGTTGGGACTGGACGTAGTTATCTAGTCCAGAAACAACCTCAAGTATCTAAGCAACTTCGGACAGCGCCTGATATATTCGCCCGAAAGATTTGCTTAACACTTCTAAACCGCTTTCTGATTTGGAATGACTAGTGAAAGCCACCGGACAACCAAATCCATGTGGCATTGTTTCATTGACAAATCCCTCTTGGGGTAATGTTAAATCTCTAACACGATCATAACTTTCCAAACTTGCAACATATCCTTCTTTGAGAGTAGTCAGTAGAGCAGAAAATGAGCTCGAAAACGAAACACCCTTCGGACCAAACGATAGAACATTCTGAATGTATCTGCCTGCAAGGATCTTGGGCATTAAGAATCCTGTAGGTGCCTTAAAAGCAAGGTCATTCAATAGCCCTTGCGAACAAATACCATCCATTGCCTGATCTGGAGTAACTTCAGCAGGTAACTTGGAAGCCAGAAGAAAAGCCGCAGCGCCACAGATAGACATAGCACCTTCTAAAAAGATTGTTAGTACTGGATTTTGATCTATAAAAATGCTATCAGCCATACCATTTTCAACATAAAAATGTTGCACTTTCACATCTCTTCCTCTGGCTGTTAGGGTATGAATTTCTTCTGAAAACTGCTGATATTGTGCCAATCCAGATGGCCCGAGAACTTGTTCTGTTAAAGACAATAGGACTTCAGTTGCTCGTAAAATTTTCTTTGCTACTGTGGCGCTATTTTCCCCTATTGGACTCACAATTGAGTTGAGTCCTTCCCTTACAACTTCTTTACATAGTCCTCAGCTGTTTCTTACATTTGACCGGAATAATATAGCTCAGTATTAGAAATACAAGGAATTTATGGCAACAATTATAAACACACCTGCAGCTGCAGAGCGCAGTAGCAGTGGAATGGGATTTGTAGTAGGAGTAATACTCTTAATTCTTTTTGTTTTGGGCTTGCTGTACTACGGCTTACCAGCCCTGAGTCGGACTACCCAATCCCAGTCTCCCCAGATTAATGTTCCAGACAAGGTGGACGTGACTATCAATCAACCTACCCAACCAGCGCAGTAATTATTGAGTGGCTGGTCGCTTTCTTTTCTGAGCAATCACCTCGCCTAGAATGATTAGGCCAAGTGAGATCAGTTGCACCCAAGAAATTGACTCGGCCAACAAAAAGATACTCAAGGGAAAATATACCAGGGGTTGGAGATAGCCAAATAATCCAGCCTCTGAGGCTTCCATGCCGTCTTGGGCTCGAATATAAGCGGTCAATCCAATCAGCGTGCCAAAGGTTGCCATGTATAAGGCAATGAGCCAGACCGCTGGGTGAGTTAAGTCCATTTGAATACTCGCCACCAAAGAGCTCAGCGAAAAGCCAACTTCAAAGAAACTGAGCGCTGCAAAGCTCACCATTCCTACATAAGAACTGATAATCACTACAAATAACTTAGGCAGTTTGGCATAGCGTTTTTTGGCGAGCAAAAAGTACGCTGCTGCCGCAAAGTTCTGAATCATAATCCAAATATTCCCAGACCAGGAATGGCTCGACTGAGAAAAATTTCCGATCAGCGGCGCCGCAATCAGTAGTAAAGTGCCAGCCAATGCCAAAAATGACCCAAGCCACTCGTTTTTCTCTTGTTTTTCGCGTAAGAAAATCACCCCACCCACAGTGATAAAGAATGGGAGTGCTGTGCCTATAACATTTGCGCTTAAAGCACTGGTCTGGTTGAGACCAATGTAGAGGGCAGCTAAGGCAAAAGTCGTCCCGAGTAGCTCTAAGGCCACAATTAAAGAAATCTTTCGAACTTTGTTTCGCACTTTGGGCCAGTAATAAAAGAGGAGTGGCAGGGAAAAAATAATCGCAAAAAAGTACCGATACAGTAAGTAGCGAAAGGGCGTGGTGTACTCCAGTCCATACTTCACCACTGGCAGCGCCGCACCCCAGCAGACTACATTTATCAACATGTAGATGGTGGCCATTCTGCGGGAAATTTTAAACTTCATCTTAGGATAAGCGTAGCATAGCTATATAATGAATTTAAAGATTAAGTACTTTAGCGAGCATTCGCCTGACAATCAAGAAAGGGGCGAATAGCATCTGCGGAAACCCATCGGCGTACTGTCATCGTCAATTACCTTAAACACGGGAGGTCATATGTGTGGAATTTTTGGCTATCTTGGGAGTCGGACTGACGCTGCGGTCATTACTTTAGAAGCATTAAAAAAACTGGAGTATCGCGGCTACGACAGTTGGGGAGTGGCATATCAAGTGGATGGAGGACAGCTTTTTGTTGAAAAACAGGTTGGCAAGATCGGTGATGCAGTCATTCAGCAAAAGAGGAGTTCTGGAGCTGCTATTGGCCATACCAGGTGGGCAACCCATGGTGGTGTCACCCAACTGAATGCCCACCCCCACCTTGATTGTTCTGGCAAACTAGCCGTCGTTCACAACGGCATTGTGGAAAATTATCAGGCTTTGAAAGAAGAGCTTGTAACGAAGGGTCATCATTTTATCTCGGAAACAGACTCCGAAGTCATTGTACATTTAATTGAAGAGGCAGCGAAAAATCTGGCTTTAAAAGCAGCTGCTTCCACTGCTTTCCAGCGACTAGAAGGCCTCAATGCAATTGTGGTACTAGAGGCTGAAACTCAGCAGATTGTTGCGATCAAAAAAGGCTCATCACTGGTGGTCGGTAAATCGGAGAGAGGTTGCTATCTAGCCAGTGATCCTGTTGCGCTCACCGAGCACACTCAGGCAGGCTACTTTTTAGAAGATGATGAGCTGATTCTTTTTGCAGACGGAGAAATCAGCTGTTTCAATATGGCCACTGATCAAGAAAAAACACTCACATTTGTGCAGCTGGAAATTTCTGCCCAGGCAGTTGAAAAAAATGGCTTTCCCCACTTTCTTCTAAAAGAGATTCATGAACAGCCAGGAGTAATCAGCAACTTTAATGAAGATATTACTGAATTTTCCCGGCACCTACAACAAAAAATTGTTTTTGTTGGCTGTGGAACGGCATATCACGCCGGACTGATTGGGACCTATCTTTTTGCCCAACTAAAAAAAGTTGCTGTCCAAGCCTACAGCGGCAGCGAGTTTGGTTACTGGCGAGACTTAATAGATGCTAAGACAACTGTCATTTTTCTCTCCCAAAGTGGTGAAACCGCCGACATTATTGAACACGCGCAGTTTCTCAAGAAAAAAGGCTTTCCGATTTTTTGTTTGGTAAATCGGGAGAACTCATCCTTAGATCGACTAGCTGATTTCTCGATTCATCTCTCAGCCGGACCAGAAATTGCTGTCCTCGCCACCAAGTCTTTTGTTGCCAAGATCTCCACCCTGATCACACTCGCCGCAGGGGGGGAAAGTGCTGCGAAGGATTTGCAAGCCAGCAGCCAAGCACTCCAAGAAATTCTAGAGCCGTCATTTATCGAAAAATATATTCTGCCACTCGCCCACCAACTTAGCACGGCGCCGCATATCTTTACGATTGGCCGTGGTACTTCGTATCCAATTGCCTTAGAAGCCGCCCTAAAAATCAAGGAGGTTACCTACCTGCACACCGAGGGTTTTGCGAGTGGGGAACTCAAGCACGGCGTAATTGCGCTGATTGAGCCAGGGACACCGTGTCTTGTTTTTGCCAATGATGACGAAAACCTCAAGTTGACGCTCTCCAATGCCATGGAGATGAAAGCTCGGGGAGCGTACATCATCGGAGTCACCACCCAGGCTGATGAAAGCTTTGACTGGCACATTCCAGTCTCCGAGTGCGGCATTGCAAGCATTATCCCCCAGACAGTCATCTCGCAGCTGCTGGCGTATCACATCGCAGTTCTATTGGGAAATGACCCAGATAAACCAAGAAATTTGGCTAAATCTGTGACGGTTCGCTAGTTCTTTAGTCCTCGGGTAACCATTCATACACTTGTTACTACGCTTGGTGAGTAGAGTAAGCACATGGACCTATCAGAGCTGACCCACTGGCCTAAGCTACTTCCCCGCGAAAAGATTCAGACACGTGGAGTAGAGCAACTTTCTACACCGGAATTACTAAGCACTATCTTGGGCAGCGGTTCGCGTGACGTTCCAGTCAGTCAGCTAGCGGACCAAATTCATCAGCAGTTTACTTTTAGCACCAAGGTGGAGCTTGCTGATCTGTTAAAAATTAAAGGACTAGGGATTGCCAAATCTTGCCAAATCCTGGCCATTCTTGAGCTGGTAGAGCGACTCCGCCCTTCTGGGTATCCCCTGATGGACTCACTCCTCAAAGTGCTTACTCAACTGGGAGAAATTCGCTATGCGCAGCAGGAGCGGCTGATTTGTCTCTACCTCAATACCCGGATGCAGCTGATCTTGAAAGAAACACTTGCCATTGGCAGCGCCAATCAAATAAATATTCGTCCAAGTGATATCTTTGGCCTCATTAAGCACCACCCCATTCACTTCTTAATTCTGGCCCACAACCATCCCAGTGGCAACCCGAGTCCTTCCGCAGAAGATTTACTTTTTACTCAAAGGATCGCCAAAGCTGGGCAGCTGCTTGGCGTTGAACTTCTCGATCACATTATCGTTGGAAAGGAGGCTCACTACTCATGTAAAGAACAAAAAATTATCTAACTATCTTCACCTTCGACGACTTTGGAGAGCAGTTTCCTAATTTCAGCCAACTCAGCCAGGATCTCATCGATTCTGAGCAGAGCCTCAGCAACCTTCTGACCAGTAAAGAAGTACAGCGGCTTATGAGTGTGCTGAGCAATTTTCTCGAGATACTTGTGAGCAGGCTTAATTCGCCCACTCTCAAAAGCAGAGATTGATTGCGTGGAAATACCCACGCGATACGCCAACTCGGCCTGCTTGAGGCCAGCTTCGATTCGTGCTTGCTTGATTTTCTTGGCGAGGGGAGAACTCATATTACAGTTGACCAGCTTTTCTCTTTAGCCTACTGTAAAGCAATGACTGAAAAAGTTCCAGTTGTGCTCCTAACCGGATTTCTAGGAGCCGGCAAAACTACCTTTCTCAACTGGTTGCTAGAAAAGCATCCCAATCTGAAAGTCTCGGTGGTGCTCAACGAGTTTGGCGATGTCAAACTGGAGAGCCAGTTCGTGAAGCAAAAAAACGAGGGCGTGATTGAGTTAGCCAATGGCTGCATGTGCTGTGTAGCCAAAAGTGATATTCCCAGGGTCATTAACTACATCCTGGATACAGCTCCGCAAACTCAATACATTCTGGTGGAAGCTTCTGGACTGTCCGACCCCGAGCCGATCCGTGATGCCCTCCAAGATCCTAAAGTCTCAGAGCGCGTTCGCCTCGACGCAATTTTATGTATTGTTGATGCTCTAAACTTTGAGGCTCTGCGTCAAGAACACGGCTTAGTTACCTCTCAGATTGCTGACTCCGATCTGGTCATCTTATCTAAGGTAGAGCTGTCTACCCAAGAAAAGGTGGACCAAAACAGAAAGGTTTTAGAGCGTCTTACCCCAGATGTCCGAGTGATTGAGTTCCGTCATGACCTTGATCCCCAACTCTTTTTGGATCCAGAGGTTCGGCTGCACCAAGCCAAGTCAACCACCACCAGTGACGCTGAGCATCAACACTCACACGAGCAGTTTCAGACGTATCTTTTTGAGGGGAGTGACGCTCTTGATTTAGAGAAGCTCCAAGGGGTCATAAAAACTCTGCCCAGAGGAATCTTGCGCGCCAAAGGCGTCCTCCGCATCACCACCAGCGACCAAAAAGATTTAAAAGTACTCTTGCAATATGTGGGGACCCGGTTAGAATTTGAAGAAACTCAGTGGGGTTTACTAGAACCTAAGAAAAACACGCTTCTTTTTATTGGCACACAACTTAACGCAATAGACTTAGAACAACTGCTTATTAAGTGTAAACATTGATGAATTAAGACTATATCTACTACGGCATGTAGGATGTAAAAATATTTTCAAGGGAGCGATATGGAAGACACTACTCTAATAAACAAATCTAAAAAGAATCCCTACCTCGGCATGGGTGTCGTCGTAATTGCGATTGTCGCAATTCTCGCCGTTGGGGCAATCACCTCTCAATCTAGAAACAAGAGTGCCACTTCTATGACAGCTTCTCCAGCAGGTGCTCAACATATGCAAACTACTGCCAATCCTGCCATGATGGCAGCCAATGACTCTTACAAAAATGGTGAGTACTCTGTGATCGGCAGCTACGTTTCTCCAGGTGGTGCAGAAGAAGTCGGTGTAAATCTTACCATCGAAGACAACATTATCACTGCAGTAGAGTTTGAACCGAAAGCCACTCGCCCGATCTCAGTGAAGTTCCAAGGTATTTTTGCTGAGAACTATAATGAGTTCGTGGTGGGCAAGAACATTAATGAAGTCAAGTTAGATAAAGTTTCTGGTTCTTCTTTAACTCCAAAAGGCTTTAATGACGCTTTAGATAAAATTAAAGCCGAAGCCAAAGTATAGAAATGGCGGCTCAGTGTACATTTGAAGCCATTGGCACCTCGTGGCAAATTGATATCTTTGGCAGGATTTACTCTGCAGAATCGCAAGAACTCTTCGGCAAAATTTCAGCCCTCATCGAGATATTTGACCAAACTTACTCTCGTTTTCGCGAGGACTCTTTAGTTACCAAAATTTCACATCAGCAAGGAGAGTACGTGCTGCCCGCAGATGCACAGCCACTTTTCTCTCTTTACCAAGACTTATATCAGCTCACCGATGGGCATTTTACGCCCCTGATCGGCCAAGTGCTATCAGATGCAGGCTATGACTCAAGCTACACATTAAAGCCTAAGCATCGGCTACAAACTCCAGCTACTTGGGAAGACGTAATTAAATATCAACCGGAAACTAATACCCTGACCGTTAAGCAACCGGCGCTCCTCGACTTTGGCGCAGCGGGCAAAGGGTACTTAATCGATCTTGTAGGCCAGTTACTACGAACGCATGGACAAGAGTCATTTTGCATTGATGCTGGCGGAGACATTTTGTACTCAAATTCCAATAATCAACCCCTGCGTGTAGGTTTAGAAAACCCCGACAATCTAGAGCAAGTCATCGGTGTGGCAAGTATTTCTAACAAAAGCATTTGCGGCTCTGCTGGGAACCGACGCAAGTGGCAAAACTTCCATCATATTATTGACCCTAAAACACTGTCTTCACCCCATAGCATTCTCGCAAGTTGGGTGACTGCTGATACCGCCATCTTGGCTGATGCTCTATCAACTTGCCTTTTTTTTGTACCCGCAGAGCTGCTCAGTAAACGCTATAATTTTGAGTACCTAACCTTGAATGCCGATCACACTGTAAAAAGATCCCACCAGTTCCCGGCCGAACTTTATGCTGAAGTATATTGACAACTTCCTCAACTCCATCACCATGTATCGGTGCGTTCTATACGGTTTGCTGATTATCTCAGGGGTTGCAGTGGCTTTTGGTTTTTTGGGGATTCTCTCATTTAGTGGTCTCTCCCTAATTCTTTCTTTAACCGTTCTCTACCTTGCCTGCCGTGGTTTTAACTTGCTTTTCTCTCGAATATTCAATGCCCCCACAAATGTAGAGTCTGCCTCAATCACTTCACTTATTCTCTTTTTAATCTTGGCTCCGACCGATCAGGTGTCTGCGGTAGGTACTTTAATTGCTGCAGCTGGCATCAGCATGGGTACCAAGTACTTGTTTGCGATTCATAAAAAACATCTTTTTAACCCCGCCGCAATTGCCTTGGTGATCTTGAATTTTTGGGGCAGTGGCCAAGCTATCTGGTGGGTGGGCAGTGGTGTTTTACTACCAGTAGTCGCTGTGATCGGTTTGTTGATTGTCAGAAAAATTCGCAGGTTCCATTTATTTTTCTCGTTCATGGCCTCAGCCGTAGCCATGATCCTGATTTTTGGCACCCGCGCCGGCCTAACACTCAGCGAAGCACTCACGCAAGGATTTAGTTCTTGGCCGCTGATCTTTTTTGCCACAATCATGTTGACTGAACCGTTCACTACCCCACCTCGTAAAAAACTGCAGGTGATCTATGGCCTGATTGTTGGACTTCTTTTTGGGACTCCCTTTGCAGTTGGGCCGGTCTACTCCACACCTGAGCTGGCTTTAGTTATAGGCAATATTTTTTCGTACTTCGTAAGCTCAAAACAGCGACTCAGATTACGGTTGCAAAAGAAAGAGCAGCTTACTCCGGAAATGTATAACTTTTCTTTTACCCCCGATGAGCAACTAGTCTTTAAACCTGGCCAATACCTGGAGTGGACCCTACCCCATCAGGGCTCCGATAGTCGAGGTAATCGAAGATACTTTACGATTGCCTCCTCACCAACAGAAACAGAGATTAGCTTAGGAGTCAAAATTGTTCCCGATCAATCCAGCAGCTTCAAAAAAGCCTTACTAGAACTTACTCCCGGACAAGAAGTGCTGGCAACACAACTTGCTGGCGACTTTACTCTGCCCGCAGCCTCCAACCAGAAGCTGGCGTTCATTGCTGGCGGAATCGGCATCACCCCTTTTCGCAGTATGGTGAAGTATCTAATTGATACAAAACAACAACGGGATATTGTTCTCTTCTATGTTTCCTCAACTAATGATGGTTTTGCCTATAAAGAAGTTTTTGACCAAGCAAAGAAAGTCGGACTAAAGACCGTGTACGTGATTACTCAAGCTAAGAATATTCCCAAAAACTGGACTGGTCAGTCTGGCTATATCAGTGCCGAAATGATTCACCGAGAGCTCAGTGATTATGCTGAAAGAACATTTTATCTCTCTGGACCAAATGCCATGGTCTCCGCTTATAAGGACTTACTCCGCAAACTTAATATTGGTCATGCAGAGATTGTGACTGACTACTTCCCTGGGTTTTAGAATAAACGGTTGACTCAATAAGTACTAGTTAACTAGATAGCGAGTTGGCAATAAGGTTATAGTTGCTTATTAAAGTAGACAGAAAAGGAGCCTTAATGCTTCGTTGGAACTTTTCCCGTTTATTATTTTTGAGTGTTTTTTTTCTCGCGATTGGCTTTCTAGCCAAAAATAATGCACACTTGGTTTCCGCACAAGATGCGAATACCTCACTCGTAATGGGCGATGTGTCTTTTAATCAAAAAACTTCTGTTGATGATGCACTGAAACTGGCTAAGTTAAATATTGTTAATATATCTTTATCTGTTAAAAATTGTTCGTATTCTTGATCGGTGGTAAAGATCCCACCAGCTCCACCGTCTGAAGCATTCTCAATCGATATTAATAAGTGTGTCCCATCTTTACTTAAGGCAACTACTTTTCCTTGTTCATAAAGAGACTGCAGTCTTTTTTTAAGAGGGAAATTATTGCTGCTGTTCAAATCTGAAAAAATCCAGTCGCTGGGGTAAGTGATCCTGAAATTTTGATGAGTAAAATCATTCGTTGCTGCAAGCTGATTAGTGGACGATGAGGAAGAAGGTAGAGGAATTTCCAATATTGGGCTCGGAGAGAAAGTAACACCAGCTGTTGGATCGGACTGCTTTTTTAATTGCATGTTTTGGTAGGCAAAAAATGCGGTGGTAGCTAGAGTTAAAACTATCAATAGTATTAAAACTGGAATCAGCCACTTCCTCTCTTTCTTTTCTTGAATTGAAGGAGTGCCTAAAGTTGTCGCTATGTAAGTCCCTTGAGCTTCCTTGTACAAAACATTTTCTTTGGGTTCTATATTTTCTGGATTGTTTGTTAGATGATTTTCCATAATTTACTTTAACATATTCGAGGCCGCTATACTATAAAAATGTCCATTAACCCAACCTGGCTCACTTCGTGGTTTAAATCCTGTTTCACCTTCCGGCATATACTAGAAATATAATACAATTCTTCGAAAAAAAGACATCTCAATGGATTAATCTTTTTTTGAGGAAAATGAGTTCTACTTAATCTAGCGGAAGCGGTGGGATTTGAACCCGTGCGGCCGTTAAACTGTCTCATTCCAGAATCAAGCTTCCAGAGTAATTTTATCAAAAACGGGACAAATGGGACACTATAAAAAGGGGGTGTCTTGTTTAATGATGAGGTGTTTTGATATATTAAATATCAAACTCTTTCCACTGATTGGCTTTAGCTTCAACCACGGACATTGCTCCCAGGCTTATTCGTTTTTTGAGGTCCTCAAGATAACAAAAATCAGGTAAATTACTGACCTTTAGTTTATTAAAGATAACTTTAGTAATAGAATATTCGAATAAGTGTATTGATATTACCGTCCTATCTTTCTCAAATTCAGGATAAATCAGATGGAACGCTAGTGGTTTTGGTGATAAAAGCAACTCAACTTTTACAAGGCTCTTACCATTCAATATTGAGTCCCTAACTCCGTTCAATGCTTCATCATATATAGCTCTTCCTAGAAGCAAAGAGTAGGATTCACCTAAGCTTCTTTCATGAAGCTCCTGGATACAGTTACCAAGGTTTTCATATTTATCTTGCAACTGAGTTGACTCAGAAAGAAAAAAACTTGATGTCACTGAGGCAGGCTTAGAGAGGATGACCATGACTGAAGAAGAGTTTGGACAAGCTGTTCTGAGTGGAGAAATTACAGATGCTCCTACTGTAAGTGCTTATGCTTTACTAAAGCTTCAAAGTTGATCCAGAAACTAAACTTCCCAGAATCTGGTCTTTATGAAGGGAGTGACATATTAAAAAGAAACGATGATATAATTGACCTACTATGTCAAAAGAGCGCCCACAATTTACCCCAAAAGAAGTTCAAACAGCCATTGAAGGTGCTCGAACTTTTATACCAGCAAGCACATTCGCTGACAATTTCCATTTTCTTGTGGCAGGCCTTGTCAATATTGCTGAAAGAGAAACTCCCACAGAAAGAGCTAACAGCCTTAGACCATTTTACAGTGATCAGGTAGACGAATATATAGACGAAGGAGAAAGTAATGAAAGTGGTGTTGAGTTGTCGCTGTGGGAAATAATTTATCTTAAAAAGATTTTTGAACAGATGAGTAAAGATGAAGCGTTAGACTTCATTGAAACAAATAGAAGGCTTTTACTTAGCCTAAAGGTGACGAAACAGGATAGATTTGATCTTCTCAGAGATCCTGAAAAAAAAGAAGAGTTGAATGACTACAATTCCGGACTTGAAACTATTGCAACAGCCTTGTTGGGAATGAATGTGGCGCCCTGGAAATTTAGATAAACTAGTCTCTTTGTAAGAAATAAAATTGTTGTTGACTTTCGGGGGTAAGTGAAATTTTGCGTTTGTATCCAAGCTTCTTTTTTGTCTTAGAAATTCCGTAATAATTTGTCGTCTCTGGAAAAGATTTGTGTTCCGATGTTGATTGATGTTCCGCTGAATCTGGACATTAATTTCTACCCAAACAGATCACTTGAGTAGAATTCGAACGAGATTATCCACAAAATTAGGGTTAAAAGTAGCGCATTTCTCCCAAAAGCTTAGAACCGAGTGCAAATACCCTGAGGGTTATTTCAGGGATTTCAACATTACAGGCCATCTTTGGGTGCTGAAGGTTTCCTGCTCTTTTTTAGCAAGCCAGATAGGGCTACGAGCATAGTAGACGGGTCTTGGAGCAACCGGAAACTTTTGGCGGAGTTTGTTGGACAAAGTTCGAAACTATTTCGATTTTTGGCGAAGCACCTAGGTCTGGAACCCGTGCGTCGTTATAACTACAGATATTTACTCACATTTGTCTCATTGCGTGCTTAAGAATCCACTGGGTGTTTTTATTTTCTGAGCTACTGTGTTTACGAATGAATTTTATCGCTGCTTTTTGATTTACCTTCAAATAATCTCTAATATTGTTTGCAACTGACTTTTGCACAAATTTAACATCTTCTTCCATAAGATTGTCCAATATGGCAAAGACAGGTTTCGGATTTTCAATGAATGTATCAAGTTTTTTTGACCATGGCAATTTTGGTCTCAGACCCTCAGATGCCAATCTCCGAAGATGAAAATTACCTGATTTTGACCATTCTTTCATTTTTCTGATAGTCTTTTGAGGATATTTTCGTATATATGGACGAATAGCATACTCCCCCGTGTTACGTTTTGTTATTTCCTGGATGACTTGAAGTGATATGTCGTAGCTATCAATCCCATACTTTTCAACAAATTTTCCTATTGGCATTATCCAGTAATAGTGCGTAAACATACCCGTTTCATTAAGATTTTCATCCCCGAGGATCTTAGCAACTATTTGGGCAGATTCACTGTACTTTTTTGGCAAGAAATCTTTTAGAATATCAGCATGTAGTTCTATTCGCTGGGTATAACTAAGGCCATCAATTTGCTCAGAAATTGCTTTCACATAGGCAGCACTATCAAAATCTTTATAGACAAAGCTTATTTTGGAAGCCAAAAGCTCTCCAAGGTTTTTCCCAAACCATTTTTTTATACCTTTATCCATATACAAATTCTATATGGGTCTTGGAGCAACCGAAGACCTTATGCGGAGCACCTAGGTCTGGAACCCAACTGTCCTTATAACACTGTCTCATTCCAGAAGGCAACTCCAGGCTAATTGTATCAAAAATGAGACAAATGAGACACTATAAAAAAGGAGTGTCTTAGAACAAGGTGATATTGTTTGATATATTTATAGCTTCCAGCCATTATTCTGAATACGATATAATTAGGAAGGTATGAGTATATCCTATAAACAAATTTCCTTGCTTCCCTGGCTAGAAATTGCAGATATTCAGATTGGCAATGCTATTTTTTGGAAATATGATACCTCAGTCATAAGTGACGGTGACACTAAGACGTATTTGGATAAGTACGTAAAGTGTTACGTCGATAAACACCAGAAACCTGTAAAAACGATCAGCATTGCTTCATACAAAGATAAGAACTACTTTGAACCATTAACCACCGAAGAGTATCAGGAATTGAACTTTGCCCGTAATATCTTGTGCTTCCTATGTATCGGCGAACAATCAAGGATCGCTTTGGCAAACAGGAACAGCAGCATTGGCCCTCCAAGTAGCGATATCTTTGACATGGTTTCTCAGAACTTTATACCTGGAGCTGAAGATATTGCTGTTAAATCTGGCAGTATGACGAGCGGTGAATGGACTTTAGATGAAATTCACTTTCAGGAACCTTGGTCTACTGGTGGGTTTTTCAAAAATCTAAACAAGCATGTGCTTGAAGCAATTAATAAGCTTCTTACTCTTCAAGAACACGAAGAGTTTAAGAATAGATTATTACGATCTAGCGAATGGTTTCGACTAGCCCATCTAGAAAATGGGTCAATCTCTCCACTATTTAGGGCTGTTATGATGGCGACTGCATTTGAAAATATTTTTGATATCCCTAATGTTGGGGATAAAGCTGGCTTTCTCTCGGACAAAATTGACCTAACCATAGCCCAAGACAATTTTATTAAAGCTATTAGGCAATATGGAAAGAATAACGAGAAAAGTCAGACAAGAAGTGTTGCCGCTTGGTGGGGCTGGGATTTCTATAAACTAAGAAATTCAGTTGTACACGGAGATAATATCCCCATGAGCGATCTGATTTATTCAGATTGGATTACGCACACTATTGTTGCAGATATGATATTTTACGCTTACGTTGTCTATTTGTTGAAAAAATCTGGTTGTATGACTGATGAATATAAAGCTCCCGAATTTACCGGGACATTTAAGTTATTTGGGTTTATATAGCAATATTCACAATATCGTTAAGAACTTTATATGGCAGAACTTGAGAAATACATTTTAAAAACATAATCACATGAGGACTGGCGCAACTATCTGTTGGTAAATAGCTTCTTTTTTGCAGTTCTCATCCAGCACCTCAGAAAAAAGCTTGTACTCCCCTCGAGCGGCATTGGATCAGCTACTGAGATTATTTTATGGGAGCGGAAGAATATGCAACAACTGGCAGATACATTACGCAACAAATCAAAAGGTGGAACGAAATCAGTAACGAGACAGATGGAAGAATATTTTGGATTAGATTTCGTCATTCGGCAGAAGCTATTCGAACCAATATATGACTCAATTGAAAAATTCCACAATTTTAATCTGAATTTCGAATTACTCAAAGTATACGTATTGGGTCATACAAGCATGTCATTTCCTGGAAGTTCAAAAGTTTTACTTGTCACATCTCCGAGAGATCCAATTACTGAAACAGGAGTTTACATAAAGTACACTCCTGAATTAACAAATAAAGAGGTGGCAAATTTAAAAAAACAGGCTGAGGAAGGTTACCAAACTCTTTCAAGAATTAAAGGATTTAAAATTGAAGGAAATGAAAAAAGTCGAAAAGCTCCGAAGCCAGATAGCTTAGAAGTATATTTAACTATTGAGAAATATCTTATTGAGGAAAAAATCTCAAAGCCCAATTCATTTAATATTAATCCCATCTTCGAGATTGTCGCTGAAAAGTTAAAGAGTAAGCCAGGTACAGTCCGAAGAAAATATTATTCAATAATTAATAACTTTCAACTCCCATCACTGCATGAGGTAAGTCTTATCCCAATAAATTGACTCAACTTCTTGGAATACCTCGACCGTGACCAAACAAATACTCCTTGAGATAATATTGGTATGCAAAACATATCAATTCAAACAGTTGAAGTACCAATCGCTGATTTAATTCCAGCCACCTACAATCCTCGCCTTTGGAGCGAGAAATCAATTAGCGACCTTACAAAAAGTATTAAGGATAATGGTTTTCTTATACCAATCCTTGCAAACAGCAATAAGTCGCGGTATGGAACTGTTATAGCTGGACATTTTAGGCTCAAGATTGCAAAAGATTTAGGATATAAAAAAGTACCTGTAAACTTCATCAATATCAGTGATGTTGAAAAAGAGAAACGGCTAAATTTAACCTTAAATCGAGTATCTGGAGATTGGGATTATGAACTTCTAAAAAACTTTGATATCGAATTGCTTCTGGAATCTGGCTTTGATAATCTTGACTCCACTCATATTTTTGATGATGCACTGGGAATCGATGATGATGACTTCGATGCTGAAAAAGAAGCAGCGAAAATAAAAACTCCAAGAACAAAATCAGGAGACCTCATTTACCTTGGAGAATTTAACTCTCATCGAATCATTTGTGGCGATAACAATGATCCGCTAGTCGTCGCAAGACTTATGGGCTCAGATAAAGCCGACATTCTGCATTTTGACCCTATTTACAATATAGATCTCAACTACAACAAAGGCGTTGGTAATAAAGGCACGTATGGGAGTAAAAAAGTAAACGATAAAAAACCAGATAACGAATACCGAGCATTTCTCAAAACTGTGTTTCAGAATGGTTTAGCTCATACACATCCAGACTGCCATGTTTTCTCCTTTTGTGATCAGTCGTATATTTGGATGTTCCAAGAATTGTTTAACGAACTCGGAATCGATAAGAAGCGTGTGTGTTTGTGGATCAAAAATAATGCCAACATGACTCCTCAGATAGCTTTCAATAAATGCTTTGAGCCCTGCATATACGGAACTAGGGGTAATCCTTACTTATCTCCCATTCATAACCTCAATGAAGTCCTGAATAAAGAAGTTGGCACGGGTAACCGATTAACTGACGACATTATGGATCTTTTTGATATTTGGCTAGCGAAGCGTGTTGCTGGGCAAGACTATGAACATCCAACACAAAAGCCCCCGACGTTATACGAAAAAGCCTTTCGACGTTGCACCAAGGCTGGCGACATCATTCTTGATCTCTTTGGTGGTTCAGGAAGTCAGCTCATAGCTGCGGAACAACTGAAACGCCGAGCATTCTTATGCGAAATAGATCCTGTTTTTTGCGATGTAATCGTTGCTCGATATCAGCAATTGACTGGAAAGGAGGCAACGTATGTTAATCCAAAAGAATGACATTTTTGAACTAGGCTCACATTATCTCGTCTGCGGTGATGCATTAGATCCAGTAATGGTGGGAAAACTTCTAAGTGATCGGAAAATCTCTCTAATCCTTACTGATATGCCTTACGGTGTTGGATACGTAGAAAATAAGATCAACTTTAATCAGATTAGTAAGTCGAAAATTATCGCCAATGACCACGAACAGACTGACCAAGAATATAGAGCGTTTACCAAAGGGTGGCTTAACTTAGTGAAACCGTATCTGGCGGAAAAGAATAGCTATTATCTTTTTAACTCTGACAAGATGCTTTTCGCTATGCGTGAAGGACTAGTTGATGAAGGGTTCAAGTTTGCCCAGCTTCTTATCTGGGTTAAAAATCATGTTGTACTTGGACGACTCAACTATCTTCCACAACATGAATTAATTGCGTACGGCTGGTATGGCAGACATGCATTCCAGAAGTCACAAGATAAGAGTGTTTTATTCTATCCAAAACCAAACAAGAGTCCACTGCATCCGACTATGAAACCAGTCGGGTTACTTCGTAACCTTATTTTGAACAGTTCAAAAACGGATGATTGGGTATATGACCCTTTTCTAGGTTCAGGATCTACTTTGGTGGCTTGTGAGCAAACCAAACGCAGGTGTTTGGGGATAGAGCTTGATCCAGAATACTGTCAAGTCATCATTGATCGTTTTGAAAAAGTTACCAACAAAAAAGCTAAAAAACTATGAAAAACAAAGATAACCCAATTACAGTCAGAGATCGCATAAAGGTTGAGCAGGATCTGCTGGTCGAGCAACTGAAGAAAACTCCAATCGTCCAAGTAGCCTGCGAGAAATGCGGTGTTGGCCGCTCCACCTACTATCGCTGGAGAAAAGAAGATGCGGAATTTACTCAACAAAGTGACCAGGCATTACTCGATGGAAGCCTTTTAGTAAACGATATGGCAGAGTCACAACTAATGAGTGCCATTAAGGATAAAAACATGACAGCAATAATATTTTGGCTAAAACACCATCACCCTGCGTACCTTACTAAGGTCGAGATTACTTCAAGTCAAATGAAAGATCCGATGCTAACAGCAGAACAAGAAGACTCTGTCAGGAAAGCTTTGCTCATGGCAGGAATCATTAAACCAGAGGTGCAAAAAATAGAAAATGAATAACACTATATTAGACCAATTATTTGCAGATCAGTCTGTTCGGAGAGAATCAGCACGGCAAAGCCATATTCTCTTCTTTCATATGTATTTTAGTGAGTATGTAAAATATCCAACTGCTGACTTTCAAAAAACGATTTTTAATCTTACACAGAAAAGTAATTGTCCAGAAGTATTCATTATGGCTTTTCGTAGTTCAGGTAAAACAACTATTATAAGTAACTCATACCCAATCTGGGCAATTACTGGTGAGCAACAGAAAAAGTTTGTTGTTATCGTGAGCCAAACACAAAGCCAGTGTAAGCAAATCTTGAGCAATATAAGAAGAGAGTTGGAATCAAACGAGCTTCTAAAAAAAGATTTTGGACCATTTACCGATGATAAAGGTGAATGGAGTGCAAATTCAATCGAGTTAACAAGATACGGAGCAAGAATTACGGTTGTATCTACTGGAGAAAGTATCAGAGGATTAAGGCACGGCCCATACAGACCGGATTTAATTATTCTTGATGATGTAGAGGATATTAACTCAGTAAAGACACTCGATAACAGACAAAGTATTTATCGTTGGTTTACCAGTGAAATTAAACCGCTTGGAGACATTGGAACAAGAATTGTGGTGGTTGGGAATCTACTCCACGAAGACTCATTAATGATGAAGCTGAAGGAGTACGATAATGACGTTGGACAAAATAGCGTATTTATTCAATTTCCGCTTGTTGATGAGGACGGTGTTATTCTCTGGCCTCAAAAGTTTACACAGGAGAAAATTGATGAGCTTAGGCGTGAAACAATTGATATTGGTTCTTTTGAACGAGAATATCTCCTACAAATTGTCCCCGATGACCAACAAGTTATACAGAGAGCATGGATTAAAAAGTACAACTTTACTCTTCCAACAAGAGAAGTGCCGAGGCCAAGAATAATTTTAATTGCAATTGATCTTGCCATTAAAAAAGGTGATGGACGAGATTTTACAGCTATGGTTCCGATGTATGTAACAGGATACGACAAAACACTTCAGGCTTATGTGCTACCGAATATTGTAAATAAACAATTAGACTTTCCTGAAACAGTTGAAGAA